>Ga0255180_1000051_pt1 | contig 92730 bp, 64 predicted proteins | sample Atl_Colum_RepB_8_FD_189933 | JGI IMG/M metagenome (GOLD analysis project Ga0255180, IMG submission 189933) | Freshwater microbial communities from Altamaha River, Georgia, United States - Atl_Colum_RepB_8d | ecosystem: Environmental > Aquatic > Freshwater > River | place: USA: Georgia... | reverse complement strand
CAAATTTCCAAGCCGTTGGGCAGGATATTCTTCTCCACTTTGGGCGTTTTGGCTGAAGTAATGGCTTTGGGTTGAGGACGAACACTGCGATCGAAATTGTCTTTCACAGGTCGGGGCGTTAATCCATTGTATTCCGCCTCTGCGATGGCACTTTTAAAACCCGCATTGGGGTTTACACTCTGATATTTGGGCTTTTCAGCACCTTCCGCAACTTGAGCGGGCGTGATGATTACAGTTGATGAGAATTTATTGCGGATGTAACGCTCATACACACGCATGATGTCTGCTTTTGTCAAGCTTCTGTAGCGATTGGCATCATCTTCCAAATTGTAGCTGCTACCATCGGCATTTTTCGCATCCAAATACCAGAAAGCACTCAAATAATTGGCTTTTGTACTCACATCCTCCAAACCACTAGAGTAATTACTCAAGATGTTGGTCTTCGCTCTTTCCAAATCTTCATCGCTGAATCCTACTATACCGAAAGAATCGATGGCCGACTTCATCAATTTCTGCAATTGGGGGATATCCGAATAGGGATAACCCACCACAGTGAATGAAAATTCACCGGCCAACTCGTGGTTGATCATGCTCAAAGGATTGTTGCTGGCATTGGCCTGTAAAGCCCATTCCGCATCGACCAATTTTTTGTAAATGGTTGAATTTCTTGTACCACCCATTAGGTAAGACAATACATCCAGGGCTGCTTCATCCGCATGTCCTACTGGGACACCCACGAAAGTTGTATAAATCAAGGGTACATAGGCATTGGCATCAGGATAAGTGATGACTTTGTTTTCTTTCAAGCGAACGGGCGGAACCGCTTGTTTCTTGACTTCCGGACCGCGTTGAATGCTGCCAAAATACTTATCAACCCAGGCCACTACCTCGTTGGCATTAACATCACCTGAAACAATAATACAAGCGTTGTTTGGTCCATACCAACGCAAGAAGAAATTCTTCAAATCATTGCTGTCAGCTCTGTCCAAATCATCCACGAACCCAATGGTTGACCAGCTGTAAGGGTGTTCTTTGGGATACAACTCCTGGTCTTTTACTTCCATCAAAAATCCGTAAGGCACGTTGTATCGTTGATCCTTTTCGTTTTTTACAGTGCTGCGTTGAATTTCAAATTTCTTGTTGGTAAAAGCTTCAAGGAAACATCCCATGCGATCGGCTTCCATCCACAAGGCTGTTTCAGTGAAGTTGCTTGGAAATGTTTCGATGTAAACGGTCCTGTCGCGGGTGGTATTTCCGTTAACATCACCACCATAATTCTTGATGATTTTAAAATGTTCCTCATCGGCTACGTGCTGAGAACCCTGAAATAACATGTGCTCAAAAAAGTGAGCAAATCCAGACTTGCCGCGTGTTTCGCGTGCAGAGCCTACATGATACGTAACATTCAAATGAGCCACCGGATCGCTGTGATCCTCGCTTACAATCAGGGTTAGCCCATTGGGATACTGATACTTTGAATAGGGAACAATCAACTTCCCTGGCTTGGCTTCAACCTTTTCAATGAGTGTTGCTTGGGCTTGGGCTGTGGGTACAATCGACCACAAAGCCAAACCGATCAGAAACAGTTTTTTCATAAGTACACAAATGTAATGATTTCAAGGTTTTCCATGAAATTCAATAGACCAATGCACTAAAAAAATCGCTTATCGCAATGGCCTAATGAAGCCAAAATTGAGTTGCGATTATTTCAACTTTTCTGCCAAATATGGTGCCGTCACGCTGTTTTTGGCTTGTACCATATCCTCGGGTATCCCTTGAAAAACAAGCTCACCACCGGCATTTCCTGCCTCCGGACCCAAATCGATAATCCAGTCGGCGCACTTGACCACATCCAAATTGTGTTCAATGCACAGCACGGTATTTCCTTGGGCGATGAGTGCGTCAAACGACTTCATGAGTTTTTTAATATCATGGAAATGGAGTCCCGTGGTAGGCTCATCGAAAATGAACAAGGTTCCACCTTCTTTGTTGGGACTTGCCTTGCTCAAGAAAAACGCCAACTTTACGCGCTGGGCCTCACCCCCGCTCAAGGTGTTAGAGCCTTGTCCCAATTTTACATACCCCAACCCCACGTCCTGCAAGGGTTTTATTCGCTCCCTGACCGATTTAACTTCTGCAAAGAAATCCATGGCTTCGTCCACGGTCATATCGAGAACCTCAAAAATGTTCTTTCCGTTGTATTCCACTTCGAGAACCTCTTTTTTGTAACGATGTCCGCCACAGGCCTCACATTCCAATTTGATGTCGGCCATAAATTGCATTTCGATGATGGTCTCCCCTTCGCCCTGACAGACATCGCAACGACCGCCATCTACGTTGAACGAGAAATGAGAAGGCTTGAATCCATTGAACTTGGATGCCGATATATTGGCAAACAAATCGCGGATTTCATCAAATGCTTTTACATAGGTCACGGGATTGCTACGACTGCTTTTGCCGATTGGGTTTTGATCAACCAGTTCTATTGATTTTACCAACGACAAAGATCCTGTAAGCTTTTTGAACTTACCGGGTTTTGTAGTGGTAAAAAGCCCCAATTCGCGACTCATTGCAGGGAATAACACTTGCTTTATCAATGTCGTCTTACCTGAGCCAGACACCCCCGTCACCGCGGTGAATGCCTCCAACGGAAACTTACAGGTCACATGTTTTAAATTGTTGGCCGTAACATCTTCCAGTTCAATGTAATGTGTGGATTTTCTTCTCAACGTCGGCACCGCGATTTCTTCGGCGCCCGTTAAGTATTTACCGGTCAAACTCTCTTCACAGTGATGGATTCCATCGTATTTACCTTGATAAAGCAACTTGCCGCCCAAAGTACCCGCTTGAGGTCCAATGTCAATGAGGTTTTCCGCATTGCGCATGATGTCCTCATCGTGCTCTACGACAATTACGGTGTTTCCTTCTTTTTGCAACGCTTTTAACACAGTAATCAATCGTTCTGTGTCTCGAGAATGCAACCCAATACTGGGCTCGTCGAGAATATACATCGAACCCGTTAAATTGGAACCCAACGAGGTAGCCAAATTGATGCGCTGGCTTTCGCCGCCGCTGAGGGTATTACTCAAGCGGTTGAGGGATAAATAACCCAAACCAACATCACTTAAAAATTGGAGTCGGCCTTGAATTTCCTCCACGATTCTCTCTGCAATGGCCCTGTCTGTTGGGTTTAACTGTAGATTCTTGAAATACAATAAGGCATGATCTACTTCCATTAGCAACAATTCCTGAATGCTCAGTTGTTTTGGATCACTTTCAGAAATCACTTTTACATAGGCCGCCTCTTTTCTCAACCGCGTACCATGGCAGTCGGGACAAGTCGTTTTCCCGCGGTATCTCGCCGCCAAAACACGGTATTGAATCTTGTAAGATTTTTCTTCAATGTACTTGAAGAAGTCCAAGATTCCGGGCAATTCCCGACTTCCTTCCCACAGCAGCGACAGGTGATGATCGTCCAAATCGCGAATCGCACGATGTATGGGAAAATCCACTTTGTTGGCCAATCGAATAAAATCATTGCGCCACTCTCCCATTGTTTCACCTTTCCATGGTGCAACCGCCCCCTCAAAAACACTGAGCGACGTATCGGGTATCACCAAATCTCTGTCTAACCCCAACACTGAACCAAATCCCTCGCAGGTTCTGCAAGCCCCATGGGGGTTATTAAAGCTTAAAAAATCTTTGGTGGGAATTTCAAATTTGATTCCATCCAGTTCGAAGCGATTATTAAACTCAACCGATTCTGCGCTTTCCATGAAATGAACCGTACAATTTCCCTCGCCCTCCCAAAAAGCCGTTTCACAGGCGTCGAACAACCGCGACTGAAATTCCTCATCCTCTGGCTGAATGGCCAAACGATCAACCACCAAAAAAATGGGCTGGTCCAACACCGACGATTCATCCAACAACGTTTGAACAGAGAATAATTGATTTTCACACCAAATACGACTGTAGCCCTTTTGGATGAGCAGGTCCCAATCAGCATTCGAACGAACTTTGGGGGGTTGTGGTGCCATAATCAACGCCCGCTCACCCAGTTTATTCGTTTCGCAATAGCGCAATACATCTTCTGAAGTTTCGCGTTTTACCTCCCTGCCCGATAGCGGAGAAATTGTATGACCCGCTCTACTAAAAAGCAATTTAATATAATCGTAAATTTCCGTTGAAGTTGCAACCGTGCTTCGGGGATTTCGGGTATTTACCTTTTGTTCGATGGCAACGGCAGGACAAAGCCCCAAAATATCATCCACAAGCGGTTTTTTCATTCTACCCAAAAACTGTCGGGCATAGCTGCTCAAACTTTCCACATATCTGCGTTGACCTTCGGCAAATAAAGTTTCAAATACCAAACTCGATTTTCCACTGCCTGAAACACCCGTTACCACCGTAAACGAACCGTGGTCGATGTCAACGCTGATGCTTTTTAGATTATGTTGCTGCGCATTGATAATGCGGATTTTCTTTTCTTGACTGGACATGCTGATCTGTTGCGATTATTGAATTGTATCGCGCTGTATAGAAGCTCCGGCGCATATGCCTCGGCCATTGGTAATGTTGCTGTAAATGGGCGTGGGATCTGAAAACAACCCAGATGTTTTGCGATAATTCGCCAAAGATTGCAAATAGCGATAGTATTCATCACTCAGTGATCTTACTTCAACCAAGTATTTATAGGCATTCCCTGCACTTCCAAAACTGGTGATAAAATCAAATTTACGATTGCCACCATTGAATGTCCTGTCATCAATCAACAAACCACCCAAATCTGTTTTCGCGGCATTTTGATTTAAAAATGGATCCGTTGTGTTGGGTTGCATGATGAGCCATTCTTGGGTAAAATCGTCAAAACGGTAGAGATTGATTTCATAATAGTTTCGCTCATCGCGCGGATCTGCGATATAGCAAGTAAGGGTCCCCGTTTCAAAGCCATTTTCGTCAAACCCCGTTTGATCCTGCCATGTAGATTTCGGAGAGTTCAATTTATTGGGCAATGTCATGGTGCCTTCGGCTGATACAAAATCTACGGCACTTACACGAACGGTGTATTGTTTACCTGCAACGGGCTTGAAATTTGCCAAGTATTTGCTCAAGCCTAAATTGTAAGTAAGCGTGTAATCCTGACTACCATCGTTCACGATGACTGTGGCATTCTCAATGGGGTCCGGATAAACGGTATCACTCATCGGGATGGTATTGGAAACGTGCACAGAGAATAGATCATCGCTATTTACGAATGAATTCACTACCAGTCTTTTCCTGTATTTAATGGAGCTATCATCCAATTCTGTCTCACAGGCAGTAAAAACCAGCGACAAAAGCAATCCGAGGAACCAAAAATTCTTTTTCATTGTGTTAAAACTCTAAGCGATAAAATCCGGAAGGGATAAAGACAAAAGGCGTAGTGCCAATCAAAGTGAGCTTGCCAGAGGTGTTTACATCCCAGCGCGCATTAATGGGATTCATAAAGCCAAAGGCATTGTATACTTGTAAGCCCCAGAACTCACGATATCCACGGTTGTAATAGGGTTTGATTTCTTTTGTAAAACCGATGTCGAAGCGCTTGTAATTGGGCATGCGGTAGTTGTTTTTACTGGTGAAATCGTAGACCAATTTGTTGTCGGTCGTGAGATATTGCCCTGTAGGTACTGTATAGACATTGCCCGACATGAACATGGCCGACATATTGATGGTAAGCCAAGTCTGAGCCTGCCATGTGAACTGCATTTTGAATTGGTGCGGACGATCCCAACGATAATAAAATGGTTCACCGTCGTTGATGTACTCAAACGTCCTTTCTGTTTTGGAGTATGTATAGCTCACAAGACCAGTTCCAGCGCCTGTCTTTTTCGTTATCATCGCCTCAAACCCTTGGGCTGTTCCTTTGCCTTGTACGATACTCCGCTCCCAGTAATTTTTTACCAAAGGATCTTCGTCCACCCCTGTTAGATCCGTAATCCCATCAAACCATTTGTAATACGTTTCGGCCGAAAATTCTACGCCGGCGGTAAGTGGAAAGATGTAGGCCGCCGATAATTGCGTGGTTTTTTGTGGTCGGAAGGTAGCACTGCTGGGAAACCAAACATCCCGGGGCAATGTGCCATTCACGCTAGAAAGTTGATGGAGACCTTGGTTTGCCACTGAAAAACCCAGTTGAATCCGCTTTTTCCCCTCCAACAATTGGCTGATGATAATCCGGGGTTCTGGTCGAACGTACGTTTTTGTGCTCGTAACAAAGGTCCATAAGCGCATACCAAAATTTACGCTCAATCCCAGATTTGGGTGCATATCAAGTTCCCCATAATTGGCCCATTCCATGATATTCTGAATGTTGGCTACTCCAAACGTAGTATCGCGCTTGGCCAAATTGGTATTTTCTTGTATCCGTGACTGTCCTGGTTTTAATGTGTGAAAAGTCAACTGACTGCCGTATCGAATCGTATGCTCTGGAGAATACACATAGGAGAAATCGCCATTTACTGTATAATCTGTAATGACATTTCTCAATTCTTCTTTGATTACGGCCGATTGTGTATTGCCCCCTTGTGTGATGGAGCCATCCAAAGAGAACAAATTACTGTACAAGTACCGAGACAATCCCGCAGTAATCGCCCCGAAATGGTTTGATTTGAATTCTCGAGAATAACGGGTCCCCAGTTGGGTGTTTTGCCATGAAGTGAGTAAATCAAAATTCAAAATCACCCTTCGATTCAGGGAATCCACTTCGTCACTTTTTCCGGATAAACCATATTTATCTCTGCCGTTGTAAGCCCAAAAATTCCATTGTGTGTGTTGGTCAACTTTGTAATCAACCCTAGCATTTATGTCATGTACATTTCCGATTAGGCCTGCGTCTTCTCCCGCACCCAACAACCAATCCAAATAACTTCTACGAATACCCAGTGAACCCGTGACTTTGCCTCTGTGATCTAGCGGACCGTCGGCACAAACGTTGGCTGTGAGCGGGTCTACGTGCATTTTGCCTGTCCAATCTTTGGCTGCACCCCCATCCGTTTGTATATCAACCACTGCCCCACCGGCTCTGCCACCATACCTCGCCGGCGCCACTCCGCGATAGATGTCGGCCGATTTCACAATCTCTGTATTGTAATTGGATAAAAACCCCCAAACATGTCCGTTACCATAAAGCGGAAGGCCATTCATTAAGAGTAAATTTTGATCTGAATTGCTGCCTCGGACAACCAAGCCCGACAACCCCTCAATGCCACCGGTAACGCCCGGTAGAAATTGAAAATACTTGATGGGGTCGCTAACAGACAATACACTGGGCGACTGAATAATGGCTTTTTTGGTTGTGGAATAAAACGAGGGCTTCATGTTGTACAGCGATAAATATTCCGCTGCAGAATCCACCTCACCAAATCCAACTGGACGCAGGAAGAAATTCTTGTTTACTGAAGCTTGAACATCGATTACCACCTTTTGTGGCTTGTAGCCCGGAGCCGCGACAATGATGGTCTTATCACCCTGCTTGGTTCCAAATTGATAAAATCCCTGTGCGTTGCTCTCTACAAAGGCAAAAGAGGCGGAATCCACAATGATGGCGCCAGGAATTGTTTCCAATGTCTTTTTATTGTACACCCATCCTGTGATGGCCGGAATTTGCGCAAAAACCGGGACAACAAACAACGAAACAGTGGTGAAGAAAACCCTTGAAAAACTCATTCTCACAAAGATACTCAATTGTCGGCTGATTTGGGATATGATTGCTCTACTTCAACGCCATGAGCCATGGCCAGGACTCCCTTCGACTGTATCTGCGATTTGCGGACCCCAACCCAAATTGAGACCAAACCGCGGGGCACTTCTTTTTCGATGTGCAACAAGATATTTTCTGCCAACGTTTCCAGCAATTTTGTAGGCTGCTGTCCAATCTCCAAAATCCACGATGTCAACATTCCATAATCCATCGTTTTATTCAATTCATCGTTCAAAACAGATGATTTCAATTTAACCTTTACGCTGACGGCAAGTCCTACCTTACTTACCCTTTCCTCCTCATACCATCCGATGGGCGCAAACAGCTGCAATTGGTCAATAAAAATGGTTGTTAACATATATTGGGGTTAAAATTTACATGCAAAGAAAACAACTATGTTACATTTGTAACAGATAACTTTTATGAGTCCCATGGATATTTCGGAATTGATATCGGCAAACCAAGGCAAAGACCGCTACGTGGCGCCAGATTTTTATGGAATTGATGATTTACTCACGGAGGAGCAAAAACTCATCCGCTCCTCAGTTCGAGATTATGTGAAGCGTGAATTGAGTCCGATCATCGAACATTTTGCACAGCAATCCGAATTCCCCCGACACATTGTAAAACAATTGGGTGATGTTGGCGCGTTTGGCCCACAACTGCCAATAGAATATGGTTGTGGCGGCATGGACTATACAACTTACGGCATCATCATGCAGGAATTGGAACGGTGCGACAGTGGCGTCCGATCTACAGCGTCGGTTCAGGGATCATTGGTCATGTACCCCATTTACAAGTTTGGTAGCGAAGCTCAAAAACTGAAATATTTACCCAAATTGGCGTCGGGAGATTGGTTAGGGTGTTTCGGATTGACAGAGCCTGATCACGGTTCAAACCCCGGCGGCATGACTACGCATTTCACCGACAAAGAAGATCATTATTTACTCAATGGGGCCAAAATGTGGATTAGCAATGCGCCTTTTGCTGATGTGGCCGTTGTTTGGGCAAAAAATGAATCGGGCGTCGTTCACGGATTGATTGTAGAACGCGGCATGGAGGGTTTCAGTACACCCACAACGCACAACAAATGGAGTTTAAGGGCCAGTTGCACAGGGGAATTGGTTTTTGACAATGTAAAAGTCCCCAAAGAGAATTTACTACCTGGTGTTAGTGGATTGAAAGGTCCATTGACTTGCTTGAATTCTGCGCGATACGGTATTAGCTGGGGCGCCTTGGGTGCGGCCATGGACTGCTATGACACCGCTGTGAGATATGCCAAGCAACGCGTTCAATTTGGCAAGCCCATCGGTGGATTTCAACTTCAGCAGAAGAAATTGGCTGAAATGCTCACAGAAATCACCAAAGCCCAACTGCTGGTATGGAGACTGGGACAATTGATGGACAAAGGATTGGCTACCCCAGCACAAATATCCATGGCCAAACGTAACAACGTGGAAATTGCACTGAATGTAGCAAGGGAAGCAAGACAAATGTTGGGAGGCATGGGGATTACTGGTGAATTCCCCATCATGCGCCACATGATGAATTTGGAATCTGTGTTAACCTATGAAGGTACTCACGACATTCACCTGCTGATATTAGGAATGGAAATTACAGGAGAAAACGCTTTTGTGTAAATGAATAAAACAATGTATCAAATCAAATTCGGAACGGACGGCTGGCGCGAGATAATTGCTGATGAGTTTACTGTTGCTAATGTGAGACGGGTGGCAGAGGCCACAGCAAAATGGTTGAATGGCAGCAATTTGCCAAGAACATGTGTGGTGGGATACGACTGTCGATTTGGCGGTGAGTTGTTTGCGAAAGAAACGGCTCGACAAATGGCGGCCAAAGGCATACAGGTGACCATTTCCAATGGTTTTGTATCCACCCCGATGATTTCATTGGCGGCGCACAAATTACAGGCTGGTGCGGGCATCATCCTCACCGCAAGTCACAACCCTCCTACTTACAACGGATATAAAATCAAAGCGAATTATGGCGGTCCTGCCATTCCTGCCGAGGTTAGCAAGGTAGAAGCCTTGATCGTAGATGGTTTGGTTGATGAGGGAGCATCTTTTGAATCGTATTTATCCGATGGAATGATTTCCTATGGAGATTTCGAAACCATGTATTTCGACCATTGTCAGCAGAGTTTTGATATGCAAGCGCTGGATGCAGTCTCTTCAGGACTGGTATACGATGCGATGTACGGCGCGGGTCAATCCATCGTGAGACGCTTGTTGCCAAAATCAACCATACTACATGGTAACCACAATCCTGGCTTTGAAGGTCGGGCTCCCGAACCCATCTTGAAAAATTTGCCAGAAATTGGACCTTTGATTGCCTCCAAGAATGAGTATTTGTGTGGATTGGCCACCGATGGAGATGCGGATCGAATTGGTTGGTTTGATGAAAAAGGCAATTTTGTAGATTCCCACCACTTGATCTTGCTCTTGATTGAGTACCTCACAACCTACAAAGGGTACGATGGCAAAGTGGTGAAGAGTTTTTCTGTGAGCGATAAAGTACAGAAGCTCTGTGACTTGAAGGGATTGGAATCCATTACAACCAAAATCGGTTTCAAATACATATGTGAATTCATGGTAACGGAAGATGTGCTCATTGGGGCGGAAGAAAGTGGTGGTATAGCCATTAAAGGTCACATCCCCGAGCGCGATGGTGTTTGGATGGGCTTGGTACTGATGGAATACATGGCCAAAACGGGCAAGACGGTCTCTGAATTGATCCAAGACATGTATGCAAAAGTGGGTTCCTTTGCCGTTGAGCGTTACGATTTGCACCTAACCAATGAGCTTAAAAACAGCATCATAGACAAATGCAAATCAAGAAGTTACACTCAATTTGGCGATTACAAAGTGGTGGCTGTGGAGGATGTAGACGGATTTAAATTTAGATTGGATGAAGGCTCTTGGGTGATGATTCGTCCCAGTGGCACAGAGCCCGTGCTCCGCATATATTCAGAGTCGTCCAATTCTGCCGCATCGTTTGCCATTTTGGACGCAACCAAAGCAACAATCCTAGGATAAAACATGCACAGTGATAAACCGCTTCAAGTCAGTGTAAGAGAGGTGATTGCCTCCAAAAATGCCAATTTGTTGCGGTGGATACCTGAGTTTGTACTGCACTGGTTTGAGCGGTTTGTTCATCAAGACGAACTCAACCGAGTATTGAGAACCTATCATGGTTATGATGGTAGAGAATTTGCGATCAAAGCCATCGAGGAAATGGGTTGTACTGTTAAAACCATCCATGGCAATAGAATACCGACATCCGGACCTGTTGTGTTCGTAGCCAACCACCCCATGGCAGGGATGGATGCCTTGTGTTTGTTTGCAGAAGTGGGTAAAGTTCGATCCAAACTCCATATCATAGCCAATGATGTTTTGGCCCACATCCCTCAGTTTCGCGGTTATTTTATTCCCGTAAACAAATTGGGAAAATCGGCCAAAGACTCCATGATTCGAGTAGACACAGCGTATGCTGAAAAGGAGGCAATGATCGTTTTTCCCGCTGGATTGTGCTCCAGGAAAATCAACAACAAAATTGTGGATTTGGAATGGCAAAAGAGTTTTCTTGCCAAGGCCATTCAGTATAACTATTCCATCGTTCCTGTGTTCATCGATGGCGAGAATTCTCGCAGATTTTACCGCATCGCCAACTGGCGTAAGTTCCTGAAAATCAAATTCAACATCGAAATGATGACCTTGGCCGACGAACTTTTCTTGAAACGAGGACAGACCATCACTCTAACCTTTGGGCATGCGATTGAGGCTTCCCTATTCGACAAGCGAAACACGCTCCAAGAGGCGCAGTACATCAAAGATTTTGTGTATCATTTAAAGGAAGACCCCAACGCCACCTTCGTTCATCCGTAACTTTCTCGATTTACCGATTTGTATTAACTTTACCCCATGAGCCAAAAAGCCATGAGCGAGAACATCATTGACCCCATTGAAACAGCGGTTCTATTGCAAGAGCTCACCCCAGAAATTTTCATTCGGCCAACCAACAATGCCGCCAATGAAATCTATATTTTTAAGGGAGATGAAAAACCGAACCTCATGCAGGAGGTTGGACGTTTGCGCGAAGTCACTTTCAGAGCCGCAGGTGGTGGTACCGGAAAACCGGTGGATATTGACGAGTATGATTTGGGCCCCTACTCCTACAGCCAACTCATCGTGTGGGACCCAATAGAAAAAGCCATTGTGGGTGGTTATCGCGTAGTTTTATGCAAAGATGCAATGGATTCTGACGGTCGTTTTCACCTGTCAACCTCGGAAATTTTTACATTTTCTGACAAACTAAAATCTGATTTTTTCCCTTACACCATAGAATTGGGTAGAAGTTTTGTTCAGCCCGATTTCCAGCCCAGTGCCGGCAGCAGAAAGGGATTGTTTTCCTTGGATAATTTGTGGGATGGTCTTGGCGCGTTGGTTGCGATGTACCCCCAAATGAAATATTTCTTTGGAAAAATCACGATGTATACGGATTTCAATCGCGAAGCCCGCGATACCATTTTGCGATTCATGCAACATTACTTTCCAGACCCGGATCAACTGGTATCGTTGGAGTCTCCAATCCAATTGGAATATTCCTGCGAAGAATTCTTGGAAAAACTTCAAGGATTAGATTACAAGGAAGGACATAAAGTGTTGAATACCAGGGTCAGAGAACTGGGCGAAAACATTCCCCCACTGTTCAATAACTACATGAATTTAAGTCCCACCATGAGAAATTTCGGAACCAGTGTCAACGACCATTTTGGGAATGTGGAGGAGACCGGTATCATGGTAACCATCAACGACATCTATCCACAAAAAAAGGATCGATACGTTTTACCATACTTGGATTATTTGGCTTCGAAAAAAGGACATTGATCCTTATTTCACAAGGGAGAAACTCGCCAATATCCGGTTGGCCGACATGATTCGACAGTGGTAAACACCCGATGAAAGTGAATTCAATGGAATTGCGTGTCCTTGTCCTGTTTTACCGGTAGCTAATAGTTGTCCGAGCGAATTATAGAGGAAAACATCGGCGGCTTGATCTATTTGCTGGTAGTTATATACAGCGAGCTGCTCATTATTGTCGATCCAGTGGATCCAACCTTTTTCAAATGCTTGACGCTGCGCAACACTTGCGTATTTATCAATGATTTTAAGCGTTTCATAAGCATCAACCTTACCGTAGCCGCTGTTGCCATTGGAGTCTTGGGTGGTAAACTGATCCTTCCGTGCGGTGATTCTCCATAAATTTCTGATTTCTGCGGGTGTAAGCCATTCATTGGCTTGTAGATATAATGCAACGATGCCTGTTACATGGGGGGCAGCCATGGACGTACCAGAAAACATAGCCCAATACACATCCTGTCCGCGGAATGTGGTCTTGTATACGATTTCATTGTTTAACCAACCCGGAACCTGCCTGCGGTGTAGCGCAGATGCGATCATTTGTCCCGGTGCGATGACGTCGGGTTTGATTCTACCATTGGGAAAAGACGATGATTTAGGCATGGGACCGCGACTACTGAATCCAGCAATGTCGCCTACAGTATGCCATGGCTGATTAAAGTACTCCCCCTTGTAATTGAACCAATTGTTTCTATTGATGTAGGCACCGGCCGTTAATGTATGGGTGCCTGAGCCGCCATTTTCACCCACTGAACCTTCTGCGATACCCGAAATGTGCTTTTTGCTGAAACTAGACCCTTTATGTCCCGCATAAAAATGCCCGGACGTCCACCGGTATGCCTGTCCCGAATTCCATGCATGGACTTCCCCACTGCTATAAAAACCCAGTTGGATGTAGGCATCTTTGGGTCGGTTGTGCTCGATGATCAGCAATAGATTGGGCTTGTTATTGAAAGGGTATATCTGTTCTGTGGCGATTACCCAAAGGGTATCTTTTCCAGAAACATACATTCTCTTGTAGGCACCGCAATTGATACAATCACCAGCGACATTCCAAGGGGCTGACACTACTTTATTACCAAACGTATCCACCAATGTAACTTGAACGCTCAATTTATCGCCCACACCGCCCCATATGTCCGTGAGCACATTTTCATGGGGGTGGTTGTTTCGATTGTTGTCAAGCGCCAATGTGTAGGTTGTATCACCCTGTGTTTGCGCGTACACATGCATTTGGTTTCTTCCATCATTCCCAGCGGCACCGACTACAATTCGTCCTGCACCGACCAATGATTTTACGGATCGATCAAACAAGGATGTACCATCGTGGGGACCGGTATGCATTCCCCAGCTAAGATTACAAACGGAGGGCAAACCCAACTGTTCACCCAACTTGAATATGTAGTTATAACCATCGATGATGGTTGGATTGGCAACCACATAATCTCCCAAGCCCGATCCCGGCAGGGTGTCATTTGCGTATTTAATTCCCACAAAAGCCAATTGAGATTCTGGGGCCATTCCCCTGTGTTTGTAACCCGGAGAAGCCAATCCAGAGCCGCCAGCTATCCCGGCTACATGCGTGCCATGAGATCCATCATCGTCAATCGCCGATAAGATAGAAAGTGTATCTCTATACTCTGTACCATAGGGGAAATTGATGGGACTACTACCGGAAACCTGTTGATTCCAAAATCGCAGCACCCGATAATCTTTGCCATTCTTGTCAAAAAACGTGGGGTGATCTGTCTGGAAGCCGATGTCAACAACCCCAACAAGTACGCCTTTCCCTGTATAGTTTTGACTGAGTCCATTTTGGAGTCCATTTTCTGCAAGGTCTACCCGACTTTGAATTCGCGCGGTATCGTTTAACGGTCGCGCGCTGTTGATTTTGGCGGAGACATCACAGTAAATGAGACCATTCTGTTGAATTATGGAAGTCCAATCACTCTCATCAAATTGAATGTGCAATAACATCTGGTTTGGGGATTCCGGATCGGGTATGGATGATAAGCGCTCTACAGTTGGGGGCAATTTAAAATATTCATCCACCAAAATTTGCGCGTCGTATTTTCCTTCAAAGCGAGGAATGAGTGTATTTCGAAGCGATTCATCGGAAAAAAGTTGAGCGGAAGGACTCAATATTTGCTTTTTGTGGCTAGAATTAGACGGATGAATGGTTGCGGTTTGTGGCTGAGTTTGCGCAATAGAAACTTGCGAAAACAATGTAGATCCACACAATAGAATCAATATCCGGCTTAATTTTCCCATAGTAAACAAAGGTACTTTACTTTGTTCCTAAATTTGTACTTATGGATTTATCGTGGTTAGAACGAACCGAACTTTTAATTGGCAAAGAATCAGTAGAGCGTTTATCGTCCCGCAATGTACTCATCGTTGGTTTGGGCGGCGTAGGTAGTTTTGCCGCTGAATTTGTGGCTCGTGCGGGTATTGGCAATTTGACGATTATCGATGGAGACGTGGTAGATAAAACCAATAAAAACAGACAGTTACCAGCATTAACGAGTACCGTTGGAATGAAGAAAGCTGAATTAATGGCAGCACGGATTCGCGACATTAACCCGGATGTCAATCTGCGTGTCATAGACTCCTTTCAACGCCCAGAACACACGCAAGAACTGGTGAGAGTGGAACGGTTTGATTATGTAATGGATTGCATAGATTCTGTCACTCCTAAAGTTTATTTGATCAGAAGTTGTATCGAGAATGGCCAACGTTTGATTTCCAGCATGGGTGCTGGCGGGAAAATGGATGCCTCTTTGGTGGAGGTCACAGACATTGGAAAGACCTTCAATTGTCCGTTTGCGAAAAATGTCCGCAAAAGATTACATAAAAATGGAATTTACTCCGGATTCAAGGCCGTATTCAACAAAGGAGAGCTCCACAGGGACTCAGTTAGACTGACGGATGGCAGCAATTTCAAGAAGTCGTTTTACGGCACAATTTCATACATGCCTGCGCTTTTTGGACTCAGAATGGCGGCCGAAGTAATCGAAGATTTGCGTTGAGGTTTTGCACGATTGACGCGGTTGGTTATATTTGGAGCACATTATGAAAAAAATCATCTTTAGTATTTCGGCAGTGGCGATGCTTTTTGCGGCATCTTGTGATTCAGGTAGTTCTAATGGTGGTGCCATCGACATTAGTGGCAAAACCAAACAGGAAGTGTTCATGTTGCACGCTTGGGATTTAAGTTCATGGAACGATAGTTCAAGTCAAGACAATGTGAGTAACATCGATGCATGTATGAAGGACGACTACTACACGTTTATTACAACTTCACAGGTTGAGATCAACCGTTCCAGTTTAAAATGTGACCCTTCTGAACCCACAACAGAGAAATTCGCGTGGAATATGGCCAGTGCCAACGATTCAAAAGTTACTTTGTTTAATTACTCTTGGGATATCGCATCAATGACCGGTGAGCAGATTGTTTTGCGCCGTCAATACCTCTATAACTTCGGCGGAACCACAGAATATATTTATTCTAAAGTTGTTTTGAAGAAACACTAATTACTGAATATTTTTCAATCCTTCTTTAGCCAATTCGGCCTTGGGATTGATGGACAAAGCGGCTTTGTATTCTTGCAGGGCCGCTTTTTTATTCCCCAGTTTCTCGTACGAATACCCTTTGAGAGCGAGCGCTTTATCGAAACTTGGATTCAGATCCAACACTTTGTCACACCAATCAATGCATTCTTGGTGGTTATCAAACAGCGACTGAATCACAGCCAAATTGTAATGCGCGTACACGTGATTGGGGTTTATTTTAATTACCCGTTCGTAGAAGGTTCTGGCATCTGCATACTTGAGTTCGTTTTGCTTAATCAACCCCATTGTGTACAATGCTTCATCGCTGAACTCATTCATTCTTACCGCTTTGTCGGCCCAAGCAAACGTTTGTGGGTCCCTTCTTTCGTTTAATAGCAACACTTTTTGCATCACGGCATCAAAGTTCTCTGGGTTAATCGTTAATGCGCGATCGATTATCGACTCCGCTTTGATGGTGTCTTTTTGCTCCTTATATGCAATGCACAACATGACATAAGCAGGGTCAGCAAATTCGGGTTGTTCGAGCAGTGAATTGTACAACTTGATGGCCTCCGTGTACTGTTGTCGAGCCAAATAATATTTCGCTAACAAGGCTGAGGCTTCATGGTAATCCGGCTTGAGTGCCAATGCCTGTGTCAAATGGTATTTGGTTTTGTCCGCATTGGTAGAATCCATGGCAATCCATGTTTCAGCGCATCGGAAATGATACAACGGTTGCTTGGGATTTAACTCAATAGCATATTCAAAATCGGCTAAAGCATCTTTGTGTCGCTTCTCGTAATAAAAGGTGTTGCCGCGCTTGTAATATAACTCAGGATCGTTGGGATTGGCATTAATCTTTGCTGAAACGGAACGAATATCCTCTGAATAACTGGTGTCGGTCTCACTGATAAATCGACTGGATCCACCCGGCGTATTGCAAGAAAAAGCAATGGTTAGAACGATTGACAAAACAATCTTCTTCATTTGTGCTCGGGACGGGAATCGAACCCGTACTTTCATTACTGAAAACAGGATTTTAAGTCCTGCGCGTCTACCTATTCCGCCACCCGAGCGGGACTGCAAAAATACGACTTTTTTCGCAAATTATTGCGATGCCTTTTCAATTGTAGTCGCGATTATGTCTGCCGCTTCTTCTAATTGTTGCTCGCTGATGGTCAATGGTGGCGCGAATCGGATGGTATGCGTATGGGTCTGTTTTGCGAGAAGACCGTGATCTCTGAGCGACAAACAAATATCATAAGCAGTTTTACCATCGCCATAAGGTTGGATATCAATGGCATTCAACAAGCCTTTTCCGCGAACGGCCGAAATCAGAGGCGATTGGATGTTTACAAGTCTATCTCTGAATACCGCGCCCAATCGTTCAGCATTTTCTGGCAATTTCTCATCCACCAACACTTGAAGCGATGCCATAGCAACCGCACAAGCCAGGGGATTGCCCCCAAAGGTGGACCCATGTTGACCAGGATGCAAAACACCCATCACTTCATGGCTCGTTAGCACGGCACTCACAGGAAATACGCCCCCACCCAATGCTTTTCCCAAGACAAGAATATCTGGCTTGACTTGGGCGTGGTCACAACACAACATTTTTCCTGTTCTACCCAGTCCAGTTTGCACTTCATCGGCAATCCACAATACATTGTATTTACTACACAAAGCACGAACTCCGGCCAAATAATCTTCATTTGGCACGATTACGCCTGCTTCACCTTGAATTGGCTCAACCATAAACGCAGCGACATGACCATCTTGCAATACTTTATCCAAGGCATCCAAATCGTTGTAGGGAACCACTTCGAATCCGGGTACAAATGGACCGAAATCACCATAACTGTCGGGATCTTGAGAACTGGAGATGGCCGCTATGGTTCTACCCCAAAAATTGCCGGCTGCAAACACAATTTTTGCTTGATTTTTGGGTATACCCTTCACTGTGTATCCCCATTTTCTAGCGAGTTTTATAGCCGTTTCCCCTCCCTCTACGCCCGTATTCATAGGCAATACACGATCAAACCCCAGCAAATCTGTGATATACTTTTCAAATGGACCCAATTGGTCGTTGTGAAACGCGCGACTTGTTAGGGTGATTCGTTGGCTTTGATCATGCAACGCCTTCAGGATCTTGGGGTGACAATGTCCTTGGTTGACCGCTGAGTAAGCCGACAAAAAATCAAAATACCGTTTCCCCTCCACATCCCAAACAAAAACGCCTTCACCCTTGGTCAATACCACTGGCAATGGATGATAATTGTGGGCACCATATTGATTTTCTAAATCGATAAAATCTTGGGAAGTTCCTGAACTCATGGAGCAAAGGTAATATCCATTGTCTGTTTGTTTGTCGTTGTTTGCATTGTATCTTCGGGACATGCGGAGTGATTTCATTGGGAAGCACAATTGGAATGTTCGATGTTTTCGTCGGCATTTGATGGTATTCCTTTTGATTTTTCTCGGCAAGTTTGAGTTTACTGCTGGGCAAAGCCATCATTATCAATACGATCGCCTCCACATCGAGCTGGCTGATATTGAGGTTGATTCTACCTTAGAACACACAGAACGTGATTACTTGGACTCCATCTTTCATACCATTACCGAAGATTTACTTGAATTTGAGCGTTTGCTGGGTTACAAATTGACCGGACAGTTGCATTTGCGATTATTCACAAATAAGGCAGATTATCAACAGACTTTGCAATCGCATCAACTATGGAAAGAGCGTTTGACCAATGATTTCACTGGCGTTTCGAGCAACTACTACCCGATTTTCATTGCTACTCCATGGGATAAAATTCGAATCCAACTCCGCTACGCAATCGCACACAGCACACTCAATGAATTCTTGAATGGTAGCAGCGTCCGACAAAAAATGACACAATCAGGATACCAGCATTTTCCGTCGTGGATATTCCAGGGCCTTTGTGCTTATTGGTCGAGCAGTTGGACGATCACAGCCCAGGATGAATTTCGTTATTTCCGCGATAAAGGAGCCTTCAGACATCCAAACGATATTACACCATTGGCTTGCCAAGTATTTGGCCGGTATGTATGGAAGGACTGGATCCGGACCTATGGATTATCTGCCATTTCCAATTTCTGGTTTGTTTTGAAGTATACCGGACAAGCAGAAACCGCCGTCACATACCTTACGGGGCAGTCCTTCTCCCATTGGTTTCATGAAGCGAAGGATGAATTAATTCAACAAAATCAAGAACCGGATTTACCCCGATCCACCCTACTCGATCACCTGGAAGCTTCACCGGTTTTAAACCTCATCGAATTGAGTCCATCCCCCGCATACCTGATTCAATTGTATGTACCCGATGAAGAGGTTTGGATGATTTACAGGGACGAAAATATCAAAACGGGAACCCCGTTTCAATACAGAAAAGCCCATGCGAAACTGCTTGCTGAAACGGACTTCTACTTTCTAGAATTCGATAAAAGTATTCAAACACAAAATAGTCCATTCAAGCTTACTATCATTCATCCTCAGGCAAGTAAATCAGAAATACGAATTGATTCCACTGGCTGCGTTGTAGTTGACAGTTTAATTCCGTGGAGCGTTAATGAGTCCAAAGGGACATTGAAATTTGTCAGTGAAATGGCAATATGGGTAAAACCGAAGGGGCCGAATTCAAACACCCAAAATCCATCCTATTCTATTGCTAGAAGTAAATTGGGCAAAGATTCTTCCATCATTCAATTGCTGCGAATGGATGGCAATACCTTGGAATATATTTGGAGCGATACCATTTCGAGCAACGACGTAGCAAAAGATTTATTAGTCGAAAGTAACAATTTAATTAGCCATATACAATCTTTTAATAATCAATACTATATCAATTTTACACAAATAAATGATTATTCCCTGTTAAGATGGAAAATCTCGTTGGATGGCAATTTTTGCAGACAGTTTTTGTCGCACCAGCAACCATCTCAAAACGCCATTTTGGAATTGAGTTTCAAAGACAATCGAAATCAACTTCGAATATTGGAAGGCGGTGAATTAACTGCATCGGAAATCAAAGAAATGCTGCGAAAATCAACGATACCTACAGACTCGGTTTCGGAAGCGCTCTTACTCAACAAGGGAATCAATCCTGCAGGCTCAGCGCCAAAAGACTCTTGGACATTCGTTTCGCCTTACGAAGTGAAAGATGTGTCGAAACTGCGCCAAAATGGGCTATTCCCTCATTATGAATCTGGCACATTTAAGTCGAGCAGGGCCGTCAGCACAATGCAATTGGATCGCGGCGGATTGTTTTTGAGCAATGAAGAATCTACAAATTTCCCTATGCTTGCCGACGTGAATCCGAATAAATTTTACAATCATCCCTTAACCCCTGAATTGCGATTTTATTTGAGTAACCCGAGATTTAATCACCATATCAAGGCGGGAATGCTGGCGAATCTACCACTGTCCAGAATTGCAATTCGACTGGAGCAGGAATGGAAGTTGAACCGTTGGGCAATCCACCAAAAATACTACCATCGCAGCCGAGACTACAATCCGAGAGAAGGATCTATTACAAAGACTTTGGGCGATAAATTCAGTGTGGGCCTGTCTCGGATCTATCTCAACAAATTAAGCCTTTCCCTTGACTTGAATTTTCAACGAGATGAGTCTTTTCCACGCATAAACAGCCCAATTCCTGGGTCATTGCGGCATGAGACCATTCACAGTAGGAATTTAACATTGCAAGCACACTACGAGTTCAATGGCAGCAATTCCAACAGACACCGCCGATACCATGGCGAAATTCTTGGCAAAACTGGTATCTCGGATTACACACGATGGATAAAATATGGATCCCAATACACGAGAGCCTCAGGGAATTTGGGTTTGGGTTGTGATTTCCAGCTAGCTGCACAATTGCAAAAAAACATGGGGGGCATACTCCATTTTGAAGGAAAGTTACAATTAAACAGCAGTCTAGGAGATGTCCAAAATCAATATTGGGTCGGGGGATCTCAAGGATGGATCAATCCAACACCCTGGGATATTTCAATTGCAAATTCGGGGGCTGTGGATGATTATGGCTATCGAATGATTGGTGGTTATGTCAGGGGTTTTTACTCCGGTGTTCGATTGGGTCATTCATCTGCTGTACTAAATTTAAACATTGGCACCACCCCTTTCAAGTTGATTTACAACGATTTAATCAAATCTGAAATATTGAAGCGATTGGAATTATTCACCTTCTTGGATGCGGGTACTGCTTATGTTGGTCGGAGTCCATCCGACGAAGAAAATCCATTCAATCGCGTAAGCATTTCAACACCCAATTTACAGATGGACGTCTATGCAAAAAGAAATCCTTGGGTTTTGGGAACGGGTTTTGGCGTAAGCACGCAAGTACTTAGAATGCCAATTCGCTATGAAGTGGCTTGGGGACTAAAAGAAGGAAAAATTCTCACCCCAATCCAACATGTTTGTATGACATGGAATTTTTAACAAAATACTGAAATTTCGTGACCATAGTGTTGTCTTTTGTGTTTATTTTGCAGAACACTTAGAACCCATGAGTTTTTTTAGTTTTTTAACCCAAGAACTTGCCATCGACTTAGGCACTGCGAATACCTTGATAATCCACAAAGACAAAGTGGTTGTTGATGAGCCTAGTATCATTGCGATTGAGCGCAACACAGGCAACGTCATTGCCATCGGCAAAGATGCGATGCAAATGTTTGGGAAAGAAAACGAAGGTATTAAAACCATCCGACCACTGAAAGATGGTGTAATTGCTGATTTCCAAGCGGCAGAGCACATGATCCGCGGAATGATCAAAATGATGAATCAAAAGCAGCGTTGGATTTCACCTCAGTTAAAAATGGTGATTTGCATACCCAGTGGTATCACCGAGGTAGAAAAGCGCGCAGTAAAGGATTCGGCAGAGCGCAGTGGTGCCAAGGAGGTTTACTTGATTCATGAACCCATGGCTGCAGCGGTGGGTATCGGCATCGATGTAACGCAACCTCAAGGCAATATGATTGTCGATATCGGGGGTGGAACCACCGAAATTGCCATTATCGCACTTGGCGGTATTGTCTGCGATGAAAGCATTCGTGTTGCAGGTGATGAATTCAACTTGGACATATTGGAGTACATGCGTCGCGAGCACAATCTTTTGATTGGCGAACGTACTGCCGAGAAAATAAAAATCCATATTGGTTCGGCTCTTCAAGAATTAGATAGCCCGCCGGAGGACTATGCTGTATTTGGACGGGATTTGATGACCGGGATCCCCAAACAGATTATTGTCAGCTATAGCGAAATTGCTCGAGCATTGGACAAAAGTATCATGAAAGTTGAGGAGGCTGTATTACGTGCACTTGAACAGTCTCCGCCGGAACTTAGTGCTGATATCCTAGGTAATGGAATCTGGCTTACAGGTGGCGGAGCTCTATTACGAGGTCTCGACAAGAGAATCGCTGCGAAAACAAAACTGCGCGTTCACATTGCCGAAGATCCACTGCGCGCCGTAGTTCGAGGAACAGGCACAGCATTAAAGAACATCGGCAGATTTAAATTCTTGATGACAGCTTAATTTCAAAACAAATGTTGGTAATATTCCGTTGGATACGGAATCAAGCTCACCCTTTATTATTTGTGTTGTTGTTAGTAAGCGCAATAACACAAATTTTTAGATATCATTTTTACCAACACAGTATATATTTTAGTCAAGCGCTTGGCGCCCATCGAAAGTTAGACAAGTGGAAGTCAGATGTAAAATCTTATTTCAATTTAAAAGTAGTGAATGAACAGCTCATCGCTGAAAACACACTGTTGAAACAACAATTAAATTGGAATCTCACTTATAGTTCTCCCAAAAGAGACACAACCTATCATGACGATAAAACAGGAAATTTTGTAAAGTACGAATACATTCAAGCGCGTGTTATTCGAAACGGAGTTCAGGACCAAAACAATTTTATTATTTTGGACAGGGGTTACAAAGATGGTATCAAGCGCCACATGTCTGTTGTATCACCTATGGGAATTGTAGGTGTTGTTGTTGAATCGGCTGAGCATTATTCACTGGTAATGAGCGTGCTAAATTCAAAATTTGAAATCACCCCTTATTTCTATGATTTAAAAACCAGTCAAGGAGTAATTTCATGGAACGGAGAAGATCCAGAGATTGTAGATTTAGAAGAGGTCAATCGGTTTGTCAAGGTTAAAAACGGCATGAAATTATTCACTTCGAATTATTCATTATTGTTTCCTGCAGGCATCCCCATTGGGACAATAGTATCGAGTAGTTCAAATTTAAAATCAAATTTCCACAAGATTAAAGTACGTCTTGCGACTGACTTTGGTCAATTGGATGTTGTAACTGTAATAAAAAATATTCATCAAAAGGAATTGGACGTATTAAATCAGTCCATGCCGAAAGAAAACGAAACCAATAACCATGATAGAAATCGGTAAATTCTTCTTTTCTGGTTTGTTATTGGCAATTTTACAAACCTTTATTTTTCAGGAAGTAAATATTGTTTGGTGGATAAAACCAATGCCATATTTGATGTTGTTTTTAACTATTCCGATTTCCGTAAATAAATTCGGGATGTTAATTGGTGCATTTTTCTTCGGAATGACCATTGACGCGTTGGGTGGCAGTATGGGTATGCACACAGCAGCATGTGTTAGCCTTGCATTTATAAAATATCATATTGACAATTATTTTTTGGATGAAAACAGCATGCAGCTTCAAGGACTTTCCGTGATGCATGAGGACCATAAAGGCTGGCAATGGTACTATATTTATATGTTTTCAATTGCTTTTATTCATCATTTGATATTTTTCACTTTTGATTATTTTAGATGGTCGGCTTTTTTCACCGTGATATGGATTAGTTTTACTAGTGCAATATCAACTGTGTTTTTTGTGTTGATTTTTAGAATGCTGATAGGTAAACGTTAATGCCATGGATAAGAATCGTTCAAAACAATTGGTATATTTTGGGTTGATCTTATTTGTTTTCGTTATATACACACTGAAACTTGCTAGTCTTCAGCTGGGTCATGTCCCGTACAAAAAAATGGCAATTAACAATGCCTTGAATAAAATCACATTGTACCCTGCTAGAAGCAATGTGTTTGATCGAAAAGGGAAATTGATGGTATATAGTACTCAAATGTATGATCTATCGGTATTTCCCTATGAAATAAAGAGACTTGACACCGGTTTATTGTGTTCAATATTGGAATTAGACCTTCCAACAGTGAGAAGTTTAATTGCCGATGCAAGTATCCGCGCTAAAAAACGACAAAAAAACAATTCATTTAACAATTCAGCACTGTTCTATGCGAACCTTTCAAATAAACAGTTCACCCTTGTTAGAGAGAACATATACAGATTAGATGGGTTTTTTATTGAATCTAGAACTGATCGTCAGTTTGCCACTCCTACTCTTTCACATGCATTGGGATACTTAGGAGAAGCCGATGAAGAATTGATAAATTCTGATGAATATTACCAACCTGGAGATTTGGTTGGGGTAACAGGATTGGAACGCTATTACGAAAAACAAATTCGTGGAATAAAGGGAGTTAAAACTGTTTGGCAAGATCGAACGTATACGGAACGAGGTGTTGTAAAAGACCCTCAATTTAACTTTCCGGCCACGGCAGGTCCCGACGTTATTAGCAGTTTAGATTTTGCTTTACAAGAATATGGCAGAGCCTTATTAGAAGGAAAAAAAGGCAGTATTGTTGCGATAGAGCCGTCTACTGGCGAGGTTCTTGCTTTTATCAATAATCCAGACTACGACCCAAACACCATGGTTGGTAGAGACCGAGCTAAAACTTTTAAAACCTTACTGACAGACCCACAGAAACCCCTATATAATCGGGCGGTGAAAGGCGTTTATCCTCCGGGTTCCACGTTTAAAACGGTTATGGCATTGATTGCTATGCAAGAGGGAGTTCTCACACCAGAGACTACACACAGCTGTGGCGGCGGGTACAGGCTAGGCAGTATACGGGTAGGTTGTCATCCACATGGTGGACCGCTAGATCTTCGGGGATCAATTCGAATCTCCTGTAATAGCTATTACTGTCAAGTTTTTAGAGATATCATCGACAATCCAAAATATGGAGATGTAAAAATAGGATATGCGGCTCTAGAAAAACACCTTCGTTCCTTCGGATTGGGAAGTCCTCTTAAAATTGACCTTTTGGGAGAATCAAAAGGGAATATTCCCTCTGTGGCACAATTAGACAGACGTCACGGAGACCGGTGGAAAAGTAGCACCATTATATCACTGAGTATCGGTCAAGGTGAGATATTATTAACTCCCCTTCAAATGGCCAATACGGCCGCCATCCTTGCCAATCGAGGTTGGTATTACGCGCCACATTTGGTGAAACAAATCGACGGATTTAAGGATACAGCCTGGGAACGCAAATACAAGACGAAAAATTTTACCACGGTTGATTCTCGATATTTTCAATACGTCATTGATGGCATGTCAGATGTTACAAAACCAGGTGGAACGGCGAATGGAACAGGCATATCGAATATCGAAATTTGTTCAAAAACGGGAACCGCACAAAACCCACACGGTAAGGATCACTCAATTTACATCGCTTTTGCACCGAAGGAAAACCCCAAAATCGCGATTGCCGTATTAGTAGAAAATGGTGGGTATGGTGCAACTTGGGCAGCACCAATAGCAAACTTAATGATTGAAAAGTACTTAACTGGCAATTCCATATCAAGCAAGCCTGAAATGGAAGAGCGATTAAAAACAAGTGTCATTCAATAATGCGATACAGTCCATTGGTTAATAACAACTCTTCAAAAATTGACAGTTTGGCAATTTTCCTGTACGTTTTATTGTTAATAATTGGATTCATCAGTATCTCCAGTGCAACTTCCGATGTAAATCAAGCCTTTTATTCACTGTCTGATATAGCCATAAAACAATTGGTTTTTATTGCCGGCGCGATTTTAATCATTTTCACCATTGTGTTCTCTAATGTTGTTGTTATTGATTACTTCGCTTACGGATTTTACGCCGTTGCCATTACCCTAAATATACTGGTGTTGTTCTTAGGTCGAGAAATATCAGGTGCTAAATCTTGGTTTGGGTTTGGTGGATTTGGAATTCAACCCAGTGAGTTTGCCAAGGTTGCTACAGCAATGGCCTTATCAAAATTCTTGGGAACCTATGGGGTTAAGTTTCAAGGAACAAAGAATATTGTCACCGCACTTGGTATCTTTCTTTTACCAATGGCGATCATTTTAATCCAAAATGACACAGGAAGTGCATTGGTTTTCCTTTCATTTTTTTTGGTGCTTTATAGAGAGGGATTACCAGGCTATATTTTGTTGTCCGCAGTGTGGCTCGGAATTCTAGCTATTTTCAGAATTATCAGCGAAGCAAACGGAGTATCGAGTTTTTATGGTTATGGCACCTTGCTTGGTTTAGGCTCTATTATTGTGTTTTTTGTGAGAAAAGATCGGGGCATTGTTATTTTGGTTACCGCGATTTCAGTTATATCCTCTCTTTTCTATACCATTGTTGGAACGTTCTACTTAAAAATTCTCCAGCAATATCAGCGAGATCGTATTGAATTGGTGCTAGGATTGAAAGAAGACGATCGAGGTTTGGGTTTCAACTTGAAACAATCCAAAATTGCCATTGGTGCAGGCGAACTTTGGGGTCGTGGATATTTGAAGGGAACTCAAACCAAAATGGGATTTGTTCCAGAGCAACACACCGATTTCATTTTCGATGCGATAGGTGAAGAATGGGGCTTTGTGGGCAGCACGCTATTTCTGCTCATTTTCTGCGGATTGTTACTGAGATTGGTCATTATGGCTGAACGACAGTCAACGGTCTTTGGTAGGGTTTTGGGATATTCGTTGGCCTCTGTACTTTTCTTTCACGTTACCATCAATATTGGCATGACCATGGGCTTGGTTCCAACGATTGGTATACCCCTACCCTTTATATCAGCCGGCGGTAGTAGTCTATGGGCGTTTACCCTATTCCTTTTCACATTTCTGCGGGTAGATCAGGTACGTAAGTAATTCGCTTTTCCGTATTATTGTACTGATGAATGCGAAGCGATTCAATACCCTGTTTTTAAGCAGTTTCACTGCACTAAGTCTCGCTGTTTTAATTGGTGGCTGCGGTAGCACTGATGATCAGAACGTAGACGTATTGTTTGAAAAAATGGATGCTGAAGTTACCGGCATTGACTTCGTCAATACTGTTCCTGAAAACGATTCTCTGAATCAATTTACCTATCATTATCTATACAATGGCTCGGGTGTGGCCATTGGCGACATTAACAACGATGGGAAAAACGATTTATACTTTTCGGGAAATGAAAAATCCTCCAAATTGTATTTGAACAAGGGTGATTTCAAATTCGAGGACATCACCGAACAAAGCGGAACCGGGACAAAACAATGGATCAGCGGTGTAAGCATGGTGGATGTCAACAACGATGGTTGGTTGGATATTTACGCATGTTCATCTGGCCCTAGACAATTGAAACAATCCAAAAGAAATTTATTGTTTATCAACCAGAAAAACGGCAAGTTCAAAGAGTCGGCCAAAGAATGGGGCGTAGACGACGGTGGAAATGCTACTTGTGCCACATTCTTTGATTATGACAACGACGGTGACTTGGATTTCTATCTGGGCAACCACGCAGATCAATTCTTCTCAAACATCAACACCAAGTTCACCCCAACATTGAACATGGATGAATTCAACCAGCAGCATTTTTTCAGAAATGATGGCAACAAATTCACCGATGTTTCTGACAAAGCCGGAGTGGTAAAAATGGGCTATTGCCTCAGTGCAGCGGCCGCAGATTACAATAACGACGGACTTACGGATTTATATGTTTGTAACGACTATCATGTGCCTGATTGCTATTACATCAACAACGGAGATGGAACCTTTACCGACCAGTTTGATGTGGCGTTTAAGCATTCGAGTACCAATTCCATGGGCAGTGATGTTGCGGACGTGAACAACGACGGATTTTCTGATTTGATTACCGTGGATATGCTATCTGAAAGCCCAAGACGATACATGTCGCTCATGGGCCCCAAAGACTATGATTACACCATGGTTGGTATCAAAAACGGATACAAACATCAGTACATGAAGAACAACTTACAAATGAACCTCGGCAACGGTCATTTTGCGGATTTATCCTATTTGTATGGTGTGGCAAAGTCGGACTGGAGCTGGAGCCCACTACTATCGGATTTCAACGATGATGGTTTTACAGACCTGTTTGTTTCCAATGGTTATTACAGAGATGTAACCAATTTGGACTTTATATTTTATCAAAGTACCGTTGAGCAACAGCAAAAACGCGGGCTTACCCATGAAGAACTGCTGAAAAAACTGCCCTATGAAAAAATTCAAAACTTCTTCTTCTTAAATAACAACGGCGAGGGCTTTGTCAACAGAGCCAGTGAGGTGGGTTTGGAAGACCTGAGTTTGAGCACGGGTTCCGCCACTGGTGATTTGGATGGTGACGGTCGGTTAGACTTGGTGGTATGTAACCAAGGCGAAGTCCCCTTGGTATATAAAAATGTCAACACGCAGAATCATTTTATCAATGTAAAAGCGGAAGGGAGCAACAACTCAAATCGATTTGGTATTGGCTGTCAATTGTATGCTTCTGATTCTTCAGGGCAGTATAGAAAATTCGAAATCCAGCCTTCCAGAGGATATCAGAGCTCATCTGAAGCCGTGGCGCACATTGGTCTTGGAGACAATGATCAATTGTCGGAATTGGTTGTTGTTTGGCCCAATGGAAAAGCACAAATATTAAAGGATGTTTCTGCCGACCAAACGTTGGTTGTGAAAAGCAGTGACGCCAACACCACTTGGGATAGAAACTTGATTTCCGCTGGTAACATTGCCTATTTCTCAGAAAATGAGAGTGAATGGGGATTGAATTTCAATCATGTTGAACAAGAAAATCCCGACTTCAAACGAGAGCCGTTGCTTCCTCATCGATATACGACATTGGGACCTGGCATGACTACGGGTGATGTAAACAACGACGGATTACAGGATGTTTTTGTGGGGAATGCCCGTGAAAGTGCGGGTTCTACCCTCTTCTTGCTTCAAAAAGACGGAAAGTACGTGACATCATCAAGCCAGCCATGGAAATCTTTGGACGCCGACGTCATGGGCTCTTTGTTTTTCGATTGCGATGGGGATAAAGACTTAGATTTATACGTAGCTGTTGGGGGATCCGAGTTTGAATGGCCGTCAAACAAATACGAGCACCAGCTTTATATCAATGATGGCAAAGGTGGGTTTAGTTTGGGTAAAGGCAGATTGCCCAATGTGATATCGAGTGGAAGTTCCGTTACATCGTCGGACTTCGATGGGGATGGCGATCTCGATTTGTTTGTGGCGGGTCGACTGATGCCGGGCAATTGGCCTACATTGGAAGTGCGCAGTTATCTGCTTCAAAACAATGGTGGAAAATTCAGGGATGTGACCGCGGCTTTAGCACCTGACTTGGAAAATGCGGGTATGATTTGTTCGGCTGTTTTCAGTGATTTTAATGGCGACGGCAAGCCCGATTTATTGTTGGCTGGTGAATGGATGCCTCTGATTTTTATGGAAAACAACGGAGGCAAGTTTGTAAATAAAACTGGGGAAGTTGGCGATGCCTCTTTATCGGGATGGATGAATAGTATCACACCGGTTGACATTGACAATGATGGCGACATGGATTATGTGGTGGGCAACAAGGGAAACAATAGTTTCATTCAGGCCAAGGTAGGCAGTCCAACCAAAGTATTTTGGGCAGATTTTGACGGCAATGGAAGGCAAGACATTGCCATGAGTTATCATTACGGTGGCAGTGATTATCCGTTATTTACGATGGATGAAATGGGCAAGGCCTACCCTTTCTTCATCAATAAAAAATTCACTACGTACAATGATTTTGCGGGTAAAACCATGGAGGAAATTTTTGGCGCGGAGGTATTGAAGCAAAATAGCTTAACAGCCAATTATTTTTCAAGTTTTGTGGCTATCAACAACGGAGGAAAATTCAGCTTTGTTGAATTACCCATGTGGGCTCAGGCCGGGCCTGTCTTCGGCACCACGGTCATCGACATTGATGGAAATGGCTTTGACGACATTTTGTGCACCGGAAACAACTACAATACCCGTGTTCCTCACGGTAGAGACGATGCACAGCCGAGTTTTGTTTTGTTCAATCAAGGTGGAACCTTTAGTTATCAGTCTGGTTCAAAAAATGGCTTTTACAACCAAGATGATGGCAAATCCATGGTATTGTGTGCCGGTCCGGGCGGACAAGTCCGTGTGCTGGTTTCAAACAACAACGGTAAACTGCGTGGATTTACTTTGATGAATGGAAAGAAACAAAATCAAGCGGTGAGCTTTATTCCAGCACCTTTCATGTCGAGCTACGCCAAAGTAACCGTCAATGGCAGTATAAAAATTGTCAATCTCAATGGTGGAAATGGTTATTTATCAGGCAATTCACCCGGTGTTTGGAAGACCAAAGGTGTCAGCAATATTGAGTTCTTTGATGTAACCGGTCGTAGATTGCAATAACTTTCCAATTACACTTGTATTTTCAATGCAAACCCCCTATTTTTGCAACCTAATTGTAAGAACATGGCTGTTACTAAACTCAAAAGAAAAGAAGCAAAAAACAGAAGCAGAATGACCAAGCGCGTTGACAACATCAAACGTTTGAAAATGGTTACCAACATTGCTTCTCCATACAAAGGTATTTCTGGTATTGTCTTGGAAGACCAAGAAAACCAATAAATGTCATTGTTTTAGATATTGAAGGCACGCATTTTTGCGTGCCTTTTTTTATTAAATTCACGCCAATGAACTTCCAAAAATCGCCAACCTACATTTTCTCTTGCATCATCACCTTTGCGTTGATGCAAACTGCTTGTCAGCAGGTAAAAGAAAAGGAAAACAAAATAATCCAGAACGACATTCTGTCTGTTTGTAATATGGCCATTCAGAATGCCATCGTCGTAGACCGCGTCACTGCTCCCGTTGGATCACGAAGGTATGTTTACGCTTCTATCGCCGCTTACGAATCGTTGGTGCCTTTTTACTCTGATTACAACAGTGTAGCACCCATGATGAATGGATTGAAAGCCACACCCCTTCCCGATACCTCACAGAAATACTGTTTGGATTTGGTTGCCATGGCGGCGCATACTTACGTAAGTAAAAAACTCGTTTACAAAGAAGACAGTATCGCCAACTTCCGTAATAGACAACTCGACTTTTACAAGGATAAAATGTCAAAATCCATGTATGAGGCGTCAATCAATTATGGCGACAGCGTTGGCTCACACATTGTGAAGTGGTCCAAATCTGATTCCTTTTCATATTTCCGAGGTCGTGAATTTTTCTTGACTCGAAACAAACCCGGTTCGTGGGAACAAACACCTCCCGATTTCATGGAAGCCATCGAACCCAATTGGGGCAGAATCAGGCCTGTATTGTTGAAGTCGGTGCGTGACTTCTCTTACGCCTCACCGGAAGCCTATTCTACAAATAAAAATTCTCGTTTCTACAGTATCACTAAACAAGTGTACGACACCGTGAATTTGAAAGACACTGAAAATTTGAAAACCGCTTGGTATTGGGACGACAATCCAAATGCCTCTGTTCATTACGGACATGCCACGATCAACGTATTGAAGGTATCACCCGCGGGACATTGGCTATCCATGTTCTCAACAGTGGCAAGACAGAAAAACTATTCATTGATTGAAACAGCCGATGGAATGATGCGATTATCATCTGCGATTTTCGATGCTTTTATTACTTGCTGGCATGTAAAATACAAAACGGATTATTTGCGTCCGATCACCGCGATTCACGATTTGATTGATTCGAGCTGGAACTCGCCCATTCAAACACCCGCGTTTCCGGAATATCCCTCCGGTCATAGTGTAGTTTCCAGTGCGGCAGCCAGTGTGTTGACAGCTACATTTGGTGAATACGAATTCATCGATAGTGCTGAGTTAAAATTTGGCTTGGGTGTGCGCAAATTCAAGAACTTCCGTGCGGCGAGCAATCAGGCTTGCATCTCACGATTGTATGGCGGTATTCATTTTATCGACGCCATTGAAAACGGTAAAAAACTGGGCAATGAAGTAGGTGCCTATCACATAGAACACTTGAAAACCAAAAAGTAGTACCCAAAAATGGGTCCACGAATCCGAAAAGCGATTAACCCAGTTGGGTTAATCGCTTTTCTATGATAGACAGTTTATCCGTTGCATCGGAGAGCTTCTTACGCTCTACTTCCACAACTTCCGGCTTAGCATTCTGAACAAATCGTTCATTTTCGAGCTTTTTCTTCACGGAGGCAATGAATCCTTCGTAATACGAACGCTCTTTCACCAATTCTTCGCGCTCCTTGGCAACGTCAATCTCAATGGAAAGTTCAACCCAAATTTCGTGCACACCTACAATAATGGGCATGCCATTTTGTGGTTTTGTTGCTGAATCAGTATGAACGCGAACATTTGCTAACTTCTCTACGAAATCACTCATTGAAACGATCGTAGAAGCCGATGCTGGCACCCAAATGTTCAGTGCTTCCTTGGGCGACAGACCTCTGGTATTTCGAGTATTTCTGATCTCTGTAACCAATTGCAAAGACTCAACAGAAGATGATGAAAGTCCCGCATTTTCTTGGGCCACCGGATAAGGTGACAATACCAAAGATTCTGCTTTACCCGCCGATAACAACTGAACAATTTCCTCAGAAATGAAGGGCATATACGGATGTAGCAACGACATTAAGGACTGTAAAATCTCTTGGGCCTCGGTACGTGTTTGTTCAGAAATGCCTTCACCGTACGGTGGTTTGATGGCCTCTAGATACACTGCACAGAAATCATCCCAAATCAATTTATAAATTGCCATGAGGGCGTCTGACAGTCGGAATTCCACAAACAAATGTTCAATTTCAAGCAGGGTGTCATTCAATCTGGATTCCATGAACAATTTCGCTTGAATTGCGGCCGCGGTGGGACTTGAAGTATGAGTCTCCCATCCTTGTATCAAGCGGAACGCGTTCCAAATCTTGTTACAGAAATTCCTTCCCTGCTCAATTTGTGTCTCGTCGAACAGAATATCATTACCTGCAGGCGAACACAACAACAGTCCCATTCTCACAGAATCTGCACCATACTTCTCTATCAATTCCAACGCATCGGGGCTATTACCCAAACTTTTACTCATCTTGCGACGTTGTTTGTCGCGAATCAATCCGGTGAAATACACATTTTTAAATGGCATTTTCCCTTCAAACTCATAGCCCGCCATGATCATACGAGCGACCCAGAAAAACAGAATATCCGGACCTGTAACCAAATCATTGGTGGGATAGTAATAGTCTAACTCGGCTTTGTTGGCATTTTCCCCTATTCCATCGAACACAGAAATCGGCCACAACCATGAACTAAACCATGTATCCAGTACATCAGGATCTTGTGTCAAATCTGAGGCCGCTACTTGTATGCCTTTTTTATCAAATTCAAGCACCGCCTCTTCTGCCGTTTTTGCCACTACCCAATCCCCCGATTGCGCATACCAGGCAGGGATCCGATGTCCCCACCACAATTGTCGAGAAATATTCCAATCCTTGACATTCTCCATCCAATGGCGGTAGGTATTCTTTAATTTTGATGGGTAGAACTTTATTTCATCGTCCATGACAGATGAAAGCACTTCAGGATTCTTTTTCATGAAATCCTGCATATTCATGAACCACTGCGTACTAATTCTTGGCTCAACTACGGCGTCGGTTCTTTCACTATAGCCCACGTTGTGGATATAGTTTTCTTGTTTGGATAGCAGGCCTGCTTCTTTCAGAGCTTTCACCCATTGTTTTCTGGCGATGAATCGATCCTCACCAACGAACAACTCTCCTGCGGCAGAAATGGTTCCATCCGCATTGAGGGTATCAATCACCGGCAAATTGTATTTCAATCCGATGTTGTAATCATTGATATCATGGGCCGGCGTTACTTTCAATACACCTGTACCAAATTCTATATCGATGTATTCATCGGCAATGATGACTACTACTCGGTTAATGAGTGGAACCCGTACTTTTTTACCAATTAAGGACTGATAACGTTCATCATTGGGATTCACACACACAGCCACATCACCTGCGATGGTTTCAGGTCGGGCCGTGGCCACCATCAATTCTCCTTCGAAGTCAACGCCTTTGTACACCACGTAAAACAATTGATCCGGTGTTTCTTTGAAAATCACTTCCTCATCGCTCAACGTCGTTTGTCCAGCCGGATCCCAATTCACCATTTTTGTACCTCGGTAAATCAATCCTTTGCGATAGAGATCGATAAAAACATCCACTACGGCCTCATACAAACTGGGTTCCATGGTAAAGCGGGTGCGATCCCAATCACAGCTAGCACCCAATTTCTGCAACTGTTGTAGAATGATGCCGCCATACTTTTCTTTCCATTCAAAGGCGTGTGTCAAAAACGCTTCTCGTGTTAAGCTTGATTTGGAAATCCCTTGTTCCGCCAAGAGTTTAACCACTTTGGCTTCCGTTGCGATACTGGCATGGTCTGTTCCGGGTACCCAGCACGCATTGAAACCTTGCTTCCTCGCTTTTCGAATCAATACATCTTGGATGGTGTTGTTCAACATATGACCCATATGCAGAACGCCTGTCACGTTGGGCGGAGGAATAACAATGGTATAGGCAGGTCGCTCATCCGGAACGGACCGGAAATATTTTTGGCTCAACCAGTGTTGATACCATTTGTTTTCAATGTCTGATGGGTTGTATTTCGCAGAAATTTCCATTGTTACAAAATTACGATTTTAGTCTTGTGTTTACGGGGCAATTCAAATAAAAAGGCCACTCTTTAGAGTGGCCTTTTCGTATGTTTTTTGTTTTGATTAAACTCCTACATCGTGGTGAGCCGACTCTTCCAAATAAGGATGATTGACTGCCACCAAACCTCTTTTTGTCAACGCGGTGAATACCCAATAAGTAAACACACCCGCAAACAACAAGAAAGTACCCAATTCCAAGAAACCAAACTGCATGCCTGATCCAAACACACCTGGGAAAACCATCAACCAAACATCGTGGTAGTGTCCCAAGATCATGATAGAACCAACAATCGCCAATACGTAACGATTTCTCTTAGCCGAACGCATCAACAATCCCAAGAACGGAATGCAGAAACACATAGCAAAGTTTAATAAGAAGTTGAACTTGTAGTTTTCAAAACGAATCTGATAGTAAGCCATTTCTTCAGGAATATGCGCGTACCAGATCAACAAGTACTGAGACAACCACAAGTAAGCCCAGAATACGGTGAAGGCAAACATAAATTTACCCAAATCGTGCATGTGTTCGTTGGTTACAAAACCCAAATAACCTTCTTTTTTGATATAGGCTACAAAGAAAGCCATGATCGTGATCATGGTTACCCAATGGGTAACAAAGTTATAGAAACCGAAAATGGTAGAATACCAGTGCGCATCCACCGACATGATTAACAACCAAGCAATCACCGAAATGGTAAAACCAAAGATTACTGCGAAAGCTGCACTGAATTTTACAGAGGTTCTAAAGAATGATACATCGCCTTTGGTTGCATTGTCTTCCGCGGCCGACAAAGAACGCAATTTGCGCATCAACAAGTACCAAATCACCACCAACACGCTAGGGAATACAAACAACATGGTAGAATTCAAGAATCCTGACTTCCCTACCAATACGGCGTCATAACCAGGCTCACCGGGCTTCAAACCCAAGTGCTCGTAATGTGCCCAATGGTAGATATCGTTTTTGCCCATCAACAAAGCAATGATCAACACTACAAATGGTACTGGAATAAACGTCATGATTGCTTCAGGGATACGTTTGATACCCACTGACCAACCGGCGTTGGCGATGTATTGAATGGCGTACCACATCAAAGCAACCAATGAAATCATCAGGAAAAAGTATCCTGCAATCATCAAGTTAGCCCAAATGCGTGTGTTCGCGGGTTTATCCAATGGATGAAATTCCATACGAGGACCGAAAGCTTCGGTATCTACGTTGGCATGCTCTTCATGCGCTGCTGCCGCATGGCCTTCACCGTGGTGTGCTCCTTCGTGGGCTGCAACTTCTGTTTTCGCTGCATGAGTCTCTTCGTGACCACCCAAATTCGCAATTCCAAGACCTGCAAATACCAATCCCAAGACCATCAAGATCATTGAGAATCGCTTTGCCTTCGGAGAGAATACAAACTGCTCCTGTTTAACTTCAATATGATGTCCGTGTCCCATTGTAATTTACTTATTTAGTGGTGGCAGTTGAGTCGGTCGTAGCAGGGGCTGCGACAGACTGATTGCTCAAGAATTTAACATATTTGATCACTTTCCAACGATCCTTAGGACTCAATACTGAAGCATGGCTTCCCATGTTGTTCTTACCATAAGTCAAGGTGTGGTAAATTTTACCCTCTGGCAATGTTTTGATGTACTCGTCGGTGTAAGCCTTCCAAGCCGGTTTCAAAGTAGATACCTTCTTGAATACCTCCCCATCGTTACCACCATTGGCACCGTGACAAGGTGTGCAGTATACATCGTACATGTATTTACCACGACCGTCTTCCAACGTTGCATCCACAGGCGCAACCAAAGCAGCCGCAGCTTCATAACCTTCACCGGAATTTTCCAAATTGTATTTGTAGTCCAATTTACCGTAGGCCACCGTTCCTGCAACAGGCTCACGCATGTTCATGCCGTAGGGATTCACTTTGTTGCTATCGCCCTGGTTGTAGGCCTCGTACCCTTTCGAGTAGTACATATCAGGCGCATATTCCCATCCAGGGTTATTTCCACGACTTACACAACCGCTCATCAAAGCAGAAGCTGCAATCGAACCGAACAAGATATAAAGTTTGTTGTTCATTGTAAATCAATTAATTAAATAACGGTTTGTACGCCGTTGTGAAACTCACGCAATTCCACGGCACCATGATTTTTCATCATGTCGAGGACTGCTTTTTCATCCATTCCGTCGGTTGTCTCGATGGTCAAAATCATGCGATCATCGGTTTGACGGATATCCAACAATTCGTTTTTGATACCATGCACTAAGCGGTTTCTCCAAAAGAAGAAGAACGACATACCAAATGCAGTACACAAAACGGTTCCTTCGAACATCACAGGTGCCCAGCTCGGTGTAAAACGAACAGGTTTGTTACCGATATTCATTGGCCAATCGTGTACGTACATGTACCAAATCATTGTAGTCATCAAAGTCAAGCCAGTAACCGCACAGAAAAATGCAATACGGGCCAATTTGCTTCGACGAGCACCAATGATACGATCCAAACCGTGAACTGGGTAAGGAGTGTACACATCGTGGATGTGAATGCCTGCATGTGCCAACGCTCCAGCACCCGCCATCAATTGATCTTCGTCTTCCCACACACCGACCAACATCTTTTTGCGATCGCGTAGGCTAAGTTTTTTATCTAAAATTCCCATTATGGTAATCTTTAAAGGTTGTATTATTCGCGGTTGCGAAGGATTGATTTAACTTCAGCCATGTTAATAACAGGCAAGAATTTAGCAAACAAGAAGAAGCAGGTAAAGAAGATACCAAAGGTACCCAGGAACAAACCGATTTCAGTTAATGATCCAGAATACATTACCCAGCTCGAAGGCAAGTAATCTCTGTGCAACGATGTCACGATGATTACAAAACGCTCGAACCACATACCTACGTTTACAACGATACTCATGATGAAAATGAACCAAGGCGTGGTACGAGCCCAACGGAACCAGAATACCTGAGGCGCAATCAAGTTACAAGTCATCATACTCCAATAAGCCCACCAGTAAGGACCGAACATACGGTTGGTGAAAGCATATTGCTCGTAAATGTTACCAGAGTACCATGCGATGAAGAATTCTGTCAAGTAAGCAATACCCACAATGGTACCTGTTACCATGATGATCTTTGTCATCGCGTCCAAGTGGCCGATGGTGATGTAGTTTTCATAATTCATCACTTTACGCGCCACAACCAACAAGGTAGCCACCATACCGAAACCAGAGAAAATCGCACCGGCAACGAAATAGGGAGGGAAAATTGTGGTGTGCCAACCAGGAATCACTGAAGTTGCGAAATCTGTAGATACGATGGTGTGCACTGACAATACCAAAGGCGTACTCAAACCTGCCAAAATCAAAGAAATCAATTCATAACGAGCCCAAGTACGGGTAGAACCTGTCCAACCCATAGAGAAAAAACCATACATGGTCTTTCCCAACTTCGACTTCACTTTGTCGCGAATGGTGGCAATATCAGGAATCAAACCGATGTACCAGAATAACAATGAAACGCTGAAGTATGTAGAGATCGCGAATACGTCCCACAACAATGGCGAGTTGAAGTTAACCCACAACGAACCAAAGGCGTTAGGCAATGGCAATGCCCAGTATCCAACCCATACACGTCCCATGTGGAATACAGGGAACATCGCCGCACAAATAACCGCGAAGATGGTCATCGCTTCCGCAGAACGGTTGATACTCATCCGCCACTTCTGACGGAACAGCAACAATACCGCAGAGATCAATGTACCTGCGTGACCGATACCAACCCAGAATACGAAGTTGGTAATATCCCAACCCCACATTACAGATTTGTTGATGTTCCAAACACCGATACCTGTCCACAAGGTGTACAACAAACTCACCCCAAAAATTCCCAAGAAAATCAAGGACAATGTGAAACCCACTTTCCATGCTGTCGTTGGGTTGTTCAAAATAGGTCTTGCAATGTCGCGCGTAACGTCAGATGCCGTTTTATCGCCGGTTACAAGTCTGTCTCTAATGATTGAATCGTGTATCATTCGAATAGTTTTTGGGTGAATTAAATTGAATCGTTGTTACGAATTTTGGTCATGTACTTCACAGATGATTGTACGTTAATTTCCTCAAGCACAGTGAAACCACGCTCGTTCTTGTAAAGCTTGCTTACTTCGCTTTCTGGATTGTGCAAGTCACCAAATACGATGGCGTTGCTCGGACAAGCTCTCTGACAAGCCGTCAATACTTGCACTTCGTTGGGCGATTTGCCTTCACGCTTGGCCTTCAACTTGCCCTCTTGGATACGTTGAACACAGAAAGAACATTTTTCCATAACACCACGGGTACGAACAGTTACATCAGGGTTGATGACCATTTTACCCAATGGGTTGTTGAAGTGGAAGTCAAACTTGTCGTTATCGTTAAAACGGAACCAGTTGAAACGACGCACTTTGTAAGGACAGTTGTTTCCGCAATATTTGGTACCAATACAACGGTTGTATGTCATTTGGTTCAAACCTTCCGTACTGTGCGTAGTTGCCAATACTGGACATACGGTTTCACAAGGAGCGTTTGAACAATGCTGACACATCATAGGATGATGCAATACGTTCACATTTTGCCAATGATCAAAGTTTCCTTTTTCATCAGCAGCAGCGATTTCTGTATCTTTTGTCAACACAGCATCCGAAGTGTTGAAAGAATAGTAACGATCGATGCGAATCCAGTGCATTTCACGACGCAGGCGGATTTCATCTCTTCCTACAACAGGAACGTTGTTTTCAATTGAGCAGCTCACAATACAGCTACCACAACCGGTACAAGCATTCAAGTCGATTGCCATCGCCCACAAATGATTTGGGGCTCCATCTTTACGATATTCGGGCTTTTCCCAAATGGTGTAGATATGGGTTGCTGGAATCTCGTTACCCGCTTTTGGGTTTTTCTGCCATTGGCCGAAAGTTGATTCACGAACGATATCTCTACCCTCAATGCTATGGTGAGTTTGGGTTTGCGCCAATGTGTAAGTGTCGTCACCTTTGGTGATTTCAACATTCTTAACCACGAAATGGCGATTGCCTGTATTGTTAACAAAAGCGTATCCGTTCACACCAATGGTGTCGAATCCTTTTTCAACGCTACCAGCAACTTTACCAGCGTGGGTTCTTCCATAACCCAAAGCCAAAGCCACTGTTTCGTTGGCTTGACCCGGTTGAACCATGGCAGGAACGTTGTTGTAGGTAACATCGCCTACTTTTACGTTTACAGTATCTCCTTCAGAGATATCCAATTTTACCGCCAATGCTTTTGGCAAGGCTACATAGTTATCCCAACATACTTTGCTTACGGGATCAGGCATTTCCTGCAACCAGGGGTTGTTCGCAAACGCACCATCTCTCACACCAACACCTTGATACAATACCATGTCAATTCCCGATGCTTTTGCATTGGCAGAAACATATCCAGCCAAGGCATCTACACTGCCAGCATAAGAAGCCGCACCCTCTGAGGCTGCCGCTAAGTATACTCCTTTTTCCAATACGCCGTTGAATGCATCGTCTGAACCCAAGGTTCCAGCCCAATTGGCGCGGATAAAGTTGTAGTATGGAGAAGCTTGTAATTTCTGTGAGAAAATACCTTTGGATGCGAAAGGATCTTTAGCAGGTGCTACTACCGCATTCGCCCATGTCAACAAACTAATTTGTGCTTGACGGGTGTTGAATACGTTTGAAATGGTAGGCTGAGTGAAATGATAAGTACCTTTTCTTGGTTCTGCATCATTCCAACTTTCCAAGTAGTGGTTATCAGGACAAACATACTGACACAATGCAGCCGTTTCGTCTTTGCTTGAAGCGAAAGATACCGACAAAGAAGCTTTCTTCAATGCCTCTGTCCATTCTTTGCTGTTGTGATTGTAAACAGGGTTTGCGTTGTAGAAAATCACACCCGCGATAGCTCCTGATTTCAATCCTGCCAACACTTCAGCTGTTTTCTTATCTGAACCTTGATATTGGTTGCTGTGGTTTACCATGTCGATGGTAGATCCATAGTTACCCAACAACATGTTGATACCGTTTACAATCTTTTGAACCTCTACTTCGTTGCTTGATGAAATCACCAAAGAAGTGCCTTTGGCTTTCACCAGAGCATCAGCGGTTTTCTTGATTGAGTTACCAGCCAATTCCCCTTGCTGAGGCACAGGAATTTGCTTTGCACCTGTAGCAATGGCGATGTAGTTGTACAACGTTGCTACATACAAAGCTTCTTGTGAAGCACGCATTGGGAAACGGAAATCTGCATTGGTACCGGTCATGCTCATGGCACTTTCGAACTGAATGTGCTTAGACATGCCGCCGGCAACGGCAGGTTGACGGTTGATTGTATACCCTTTGGAGAATTCAACCGGTGAAATCCAAGTTCCCAAGAAATCTGCACCGAAACTCACAATCACTTTGGCCGCCTCAAACTTGTAGGTAGGCAATGCGCGCTTACCAAAGTCGGCTTCGTTTGCATCCAACAGACCACTGTAAGATACGGCATCGTACATTACATGCTCTGCCGTTGGGTATGATGCTTTGAACGACTCAATCGCTTTCAGCGTTGAGGGTGAATGGATTGAGCTCGACAATACCACCAATTTACCGTTGGCGGAGGTGATTTGCTTCAGCTTGTTAGAAATCTCTGCATCCACTGCGGCCCAGTCGGTCTGTTCAGCACCGTTGGCCAAAGGATTTGCCAAACGCTCGTTATCGTAAAGAGAAAGGATTGAAGCCTGTCCTACCGCACAAGTACCCCCTTGTGAAATTGGAGAGTCAGCTGATCCATCTACTTTGATTGGACGACCTTCCCGCACTTTTACTTCGATACCACAAGCGGCTGAACATGCGCCACAAGTTGAGCGATAGTAGTTGGCAACACCAGGAGTTACATCCTCAGGTTTTACCAAGTATGGTACGGCATGACGAACGGGTGTCTTGTAGCAGGCCGCCAAAGCAACCGCTGTTACGCTGAAACCGAAGTACTTCAAAAAGTCCCTGCGATTTGCTTGTAACTCTACACCGTCTTCGTTGAAAACTTCATCCAAAGGGAGATCATCGTGAAACTCGTTCTTCTGAGCTGCGAGGAACTGTGGGTTCCTGTTCAACTCATCTTCGCCCTTCCAATATTTGATATTATTTGACATAATGATGCTTCTTAAAAATTAGGATTAATAGTGACACTTAGAACATTCCAATCCACCATTCATGGCAGGCGTTAACTTAACCTTACCATCTGCTGAGAAATACTTACTCTTGCTTTTGTTTGTTGCGATGTCTTTGGCGGCTTTTTCATGCAACGCTTTGTAGTAGTTGTTGTTGGCAACATCTACCTGGGCATTGCGGTGACAGTCAATACACCAACCCATTTGCAATGAACTGTGCTGTTGAACCACCTCCATCTTTTCGATGGCACCGTGACAAGTTTGACAAGTTTGCTTACCCACTTTCACGTGTTGAGAGTGGTTGAAATAGGCGTGATCCGGCAAGTTGTGGATTCTCACCCAACGGATTGGACGAGGGTTGTTACCATATTCTTCGCCTGGCTTGGCTTCAGGATTGTAATCCAAAGCCGCATAAATCTTCTTGATCTCAGGTGAAATCTCACCGTTGTATTTGTCGGTCAGTTGAACCCCTTTGTGACAGTTCATACAAGTATTCAAAGCGGGAATAGACGCTTGCTTGCTCTCTTCCACAGTGGAGTGACAGTATTTACAATCCAATTTCAAATCACCCGCATGAAGCTTGTGCGAAAACGCGATGGGCTGCTTGGGCGCATAGCCTTTTTGAACTCCCACTTCCGTGATTGAGAATTGGAAACCATAGTAAGCACCTACACCACCCAAAATGGCCACAGTGAACAAGGTCAATACAACCGGATTCTTTTTGCCCCATTTGCCAGGAAGGATTTTCTCGAAGAACCCTTTCTTAGGCGCATCCATGGCGGCCAACTCTTCTGGATTCTTCTCAGCGGCAACGCGCTTCAATGTGTTTTTAACACGAGCCAACACCAACAATACGGCGCTGAAAATACCCACCAAAATCAACAAGATGTACAACGTGGTACTATCGTCTTTGGGTTGGTTGGCATCAGCAACAACCACCGCTGCTTTTTTAGGCTCAGGCGCTGTTTTGATATACTCAACGATATCCAACACGTTGGCTGGCGTCAAATTTTCAAAAATGTTCATCGCGGCTCCACCGTACTCGTTGTAAAGCGCGATCGCATCTGGATCCTTGGTAACCTTACGGAATTTTTCGTTGTTACGAACCCATTGTACCAACCACTCTTCTGAGCGACGAGTGTGCACGCCCCTCAAGGCAGGACCCACTACTTTTTTGTCTAAAGCGTGACAGCTACCGCAGTTGTTGGCTTCGTACAACTTTTTACCGTTCTCGGCATTGGGCTTGTCTTGAGCGTAAGAGGATACAGAAACAGCCATGAGGGCTGACAGCATCCAAACTTTCATATTTCTAGCAATCATGTTTGGGAACATTGTCTTTTTTCGCGATGCAAATATAGATTATGCCCCCTCCCTTAAAAAATAAATTGTTAACAGAGTTTTCAATTTAAAATCAATCTAAACAAATTCTATAGAGACTTGAAATACTGCCATTTAGAAATTATCTAATGGGTGTATAAAGGGGATTTCCACATTGAAAAAAGCCGATTGTACACCATGGGAAACACATTTTCATCGCGAAAACTTTCCGTTTTACGCCCCTTGCGGGATTCTCACTCAGATTTCAACCAATCTAAGTAGTTGATGTAACTCGCCAACGCCAGCTGAGAGTAATTTTGGGAGGAGTTCCCAAAGGCCCCCGCCTGCGTTTTCCACAATTTCAACAACAGCTCTTCCCCACCCTGGACCTCACCCACAGCGGCTACTGCCTTTCTCACATTTCCTGCCCCTGCATTGTACACATGCATCACCAATAATTGAAACCACAGTTGATCCACATCCGGCTGTAAACCCAGCGACAAGGCCATTCTCGAAGCATTGGGAATGCAGTAATCTCGCATCAATTTGGCCGCGGCCATACTACTGAGGTGAAAATCATGTCGGTCATCACGACCGCTGCTCACAACCAAACCATATTTTTTCGCCACAAACGGCATCAATTGATAATGTCCAACCGCACCGCTCACTGATCTAGCCCTCGGATTATTGGGTGATTCAATGAGTAATATCCATTGCGCATAGATGGGATTCACACCTATTTCATCAAACACCTGTTTGGCATCGTCAACGAGCGGACCCACTTTTTTAAAATCAAAAAATTCGCGTTTTCCTCTAACGAACTTGACCAGTTCACAGGTCTCGTACCCAAATGAATCTCGATAGCATTGCGCCGTTTTCTCAAGACCTGAACAGTTTACTAGGGAATCGAGTCGTTTAGCCGAAATCACATCCATCATGTTTCGACTGTCTTTGTGAACCACAATGGCCGAGTCTTTGGTCAACAAAATCACCTTTTGCCAAAATTGAACCGGGGGCTGCTTTCGAAAAAAATCCAGCTGCTCAGCGGGAACCCGAATGCAATGAAACGAATCCTTTGATTCCGCTGTGGTGGGTTTGTACGAAGATTGACAAGCGGCAACGCCACTAAACCCAATCAACAGTAACAATCCCAGACCATTCATCCATTTCATTTTTATCGCCCTTGGTTTCATCACAACTGTCTCACTTTTACAACGATTCAACTTGCCATTTATTTGCAGTGAGCATCCAACCATTTCTTGGCTGATTTCTCTCCCAGTTGGTAACTTCTCTCCCAATCCACACAGGCCAACCCCACTTTTCCTTGATTATAGCGGGCAATGCCTCGACCCAGATAGGCATAGGCCGGGGATCCATTTTTCATTTTGATGGACTTACTGAGCCACTCATCGGCCTCTTGCCACTTTTCTTGCTGCAGTAGGCAATGTCCATAATCGGCCAGTAAATCGGCATCATTGGGCGCCGCTTTCAACAGTTCGGTGTAAATAGACGCAGCCTCATCAATGCGATTCAAATAAAAAAGCGCATCCCCCTTGTATCGAAGGTATCCCGCATTTCGGGGATCTTGCTCAAGCAAATCATCGGCCAATGTCAAACAGGTACTGTACTGCTCCGCTTGATAGGTGGCAGATAAATAATATGATTTCACTACCTTACTTTCCGGGTGTTGAGTATTCAACGCGCCTAGGATTTTGGCATACACAGGCATTTGTTTCACTTTTTCAAAATGCTGTAACTGCTTTCTCCCGTAACCGTATTCTGTAAAAAAAGCTTCGCCGTACAAAGCATACAACCAATGGAAGTCGGCTTGAAACGTTTCGTATTCCGAAAGAAGCATCGATAATTCCATCCGTTCTGTGTGCGCAAACGTGTCTTGCGGTGCCTCACTCAAATAACGATTGATGTCGCTGTAGGCAAACTGATAGTTTTCCGTTTCCTTGTAGGCAATGTAGCGATACAAATACGTTTGAGTCCGGTTGGGATTCAGCAAAATGGCTTTATTAAAATCAACAACGGCCGATCCGAAATCTTTCATGTGCACTCTCACAACGCCGCGGGTTACCCAGGCAATATCCTCTTGAGGCTTTAATTCTACAGCCTGATCCAAACTAACAATGGCTGTGGAATAATCCCCCTTTTCATCGGAACGAAGTCCGAACGACATCAATTGATCGAACGTATATTGAGCCATTCCTACTTGAAAGAAGAGAATAAAAGTGCCGAGTATAAGGATGCGTTTTTGCATTGTGGGTACGAAAACAAAAATCCGACCAAAATTGTCTTATTCGCATTGGGGATATCTACAAACCTAGCATTGTCTAATTGTGAGGACTCAATTACATTACTTTTGTAACATTCATGACTGAACAAATCAAACACCGCAAAAAGGAGCACCTATTTTTGGTCTTAGGGATGTTGTTTCTCACCAATGCGATTGTGGCTGAATTTATTGGGGCCAAAATCTTTTCATTGGAGAAGACACTGGGACTGAATCCTGCGAACATTTCTTTGTTGGGAGGAACATTCAATTTCGATATGACGGCAGGAGTAATTCTATGGCCGATTGTATTTATCCTCACCGATTTAATCAACGAATACTACGGTAAAAAGGGTGTACAGAAACTGTCTTGGCTAGCCGCTGGCTTGTTGGTTTATTCCTTTTTGGCTGTTCGATTGGCGATGTCGCTTCAAGGCGCTGACTTTTGGCTGGGCAGTGGTCAAAACCAGGGTTTAGGCGATATGTCTTCTGCATTCAACGCTGTGTTTGGACAAGGATTGATGATTATTATCGGTTCTCTTGTGGCCTTTTTGGTAGGACAGATTGTAGATGCCATGATTTTCACCAAACTCAAGGAGAAAACGGGTGATAAATTGATATGGTTGAGAGCAACCGGGAGTACGGTTGTGAGTCAGTTTATTGACAGTTATGTAGTTCTTGTCATTGCCTTTTATTTCGGCGGGAAATATGATTTGATTTGGGTATTACAAGTGGGTACAATCAACTACATGTACAAATTGGGGATGGCCATTGTTTTGTTGCCCTTGTTGTATGGGGTACATTCGGTTATTGATCGATACTTGGGCCTTACGCCAAAGCCAGCATCAGACCCGAGAGAATCATAACAATGCCGGTAATGAGGCCTGCACTGTGTTCGAGTCGGTGCGCGTTCCAGCGCTCCAATCCTTGGAATCCAATCCATACACCACCCATCATACTCAACCAGGTGGTCAATGAATAAACCAGTACGAGTGCGAATATCACACTCCACCCGAGCGGAGCGAGGGTGAAGAAATAGGACTCTATCTCCATGCAAGGCGATAAAAAAAGGGAGAATAAGACAACGCCGAAAGCCCATTTACCTTCTTGATTGGTGGCTTTTTGGGGAAAATGAAAATGATGGTGACGGTGGTGACGGTACAAGAACCAAATCCCCAAAAGAACCATCAACACAGAGCCCAATGATTCAAAATGAGCTCCTGCAAACCAGGTTGACGTTGCATTGGACGCGTGCAATCCTAACATGGTTAACTGTGCCACGATTAATCCAATAATGACCGTCCCCCCTGCATGGGCGATGGCAGCTAAGCCAGTATACCGCAGTGTTTGGGATTTGGACCAACCCATTTTTTTCGCCAAGGCCAAAAACGGTAGCCAATGGCCGGGAATAAAACCATGCAAGACACTAATTACAAATGCTGCGATGAGTTGCTCTGTCATTATTACAAAGATAACGATGAAAAAAGAAAAGCCCCGCCGAAGCGAGGCTTTTCAGTTGTTTGCTATTCTTTAGAGTGATTTGGCTTCTTCGATCCATTTACCCCACTGATCGGCAGAGATTTTAGCATCTTCTGCGGTCATAGCGGCAATTTTATCTTCAGTCAAACCTTTCAAGTCGTCGATGTTGTTCACACCCAAAGCAATCATGCGTTTTTCCATTGCTGGACCTACGCCTGAAAGTGATTTCAATGTAGCTGCGCTTGAAGCAGAAACATCTGCTTTTGCAGCTTCTACTTTCACTGCTTCCGCTTTATCAGATTCTGCTTTATCTGCTTTGGCTTTAGACTCGCTCTTTTCAGCTTTTTCAAACTGTGCACGCAATGCTGTCAAGGCATCCAACTCACCGAAGGTTGATTTTTCAGAAGTTTGGTTGATTTTCTTAACAACTTTGGTTGCGTTTTTACGCGCTTTGTCTTTGGCATTGTTATCAGCATCTTTACTTGCTCTTTCAGCACCTTTCCAGATGTTGGTGTGAGAAACGATGATGCGCTTGGCATCTTTTGAAAATTCGATTACTTCGAATTCCAAAGTTTCGTCATCAGACATGGTGGTGTTGTCGGCCTTTTTGATGTGGCGAGAAGGTGCAAAAGCTTCTACTCCATACTGCATTTGGATGGTAGCTCCTTTGTCGTTCACCGACATCACAGTACCTTCATGGATTGAACCAATTGAGAAGATGTTCTCAAATGTTTCCCATGGGTTTTCTTCCAATTGCTTATGGCCTAAGCTCAAACGGCGATTTTCTTTGTCCACTTCCAAAACAACCACTTCCAATTTGTCACCTTTTTTGGTAAACTCACTTGGGTGCTTGATTTTCTTGTTCCAGCTCAAGTCTGAAACGTGAACCAAACCGTCGATTCCTTCTTCCAATTCCAAGAACAAACCGTATGAAGTCAAGTTTTTAACTACACCAGTGTGCTTGCTGTTTACAGCGTATTTGCTCTCAATGTCGATCCAAGGATCCTGAGTCAATTGCTTGATACCCAAAGACATTTTGTGCTCTGAACGATCCAATGACAGCACCAATGCTTCCACATCATCACCTACCTTCAAGTACTCAGAAGGATTGCGCAAATGTGAACTCCAGCTCATTTCACTTACGTGAACCAAACCTTCAACACCGGGTTTAATTTCAATAAACGCACCGTAATCAGCTACAGAAACCACTTTACCACTCACCTTGGTACCTTCCAAGATGTCGGCAGTCAAGTTATCCCAAGGGTGAGAAGTCAATTGCTTCAATCCCAAAGAAATACGCTTCTTGGTATCATCATAATCCAAGATAACCACCTGGATACGATCGTCTAATTTCAATACTTCTTCTGGGTGGTTGATACGACCCCATGAAATATCGGTAATGTGCAACAAACCGTCGATACCGCCCAAGTCAACAAACACACCGAAAGAAGTCATGTTTTTCACAACACCTTCCAATACTTGTCCTTTTTCCAACTTAGACAAAATCACAGATTTCTGTGCTTCGATATCGTCTTCAATCAAGGCTTTGTGCGATACAACTACGTTTTTGTAGATTTCATTGATTTTAACAATCTTGAAATCCATGTTCTTACCTACGTACTGATCGTAATCGCGTACGGGCTTGGTATCAATTTGTGAACCAGGCAGGAACGTATCAAAACTGAATACATCAACCACCAATCCACCTTTGGTTCTGCTGCGTACATAACCGGTAACGATGGCGTCATTGTTGTGTGCTTCAACAATTTTCTCCCAAGCAGTTTCTTGCAATGCTTTCTTTCTGCTCAAAATCAACTGACCCATTTTGTCTTCTGCGATGTCTACAAAAACTTCTACTTCATCGCCCAAAGCCAAATTGGGAACATCACGGAATTCCGTGCGTGGTACAAGACCGTCGCTCTTGAATCCAATGTTCACAACTACGTCCTTTTCATTCATACCTACAACGGTACCCTTTACAACTTGTTTTTCAACAACCGGTTGGAAAGTAGAGTTGTAAGCATCTTCAAGACGCTTGCGCTCGTCGTTAGAATAAGACTCAAAGCCGGCTTCATCGGCTCCCCAGTCGAAATCGTCATGTGCTGTTGCTACAGCAGCCTTGGTGTTTTTTGCCTTAGAAACTTCTACGGTTTCATCGATGGCTTGTTCGTTTTTTTCGTTTGTCAAGAAATAGTTCCTCCTTTGATCGAGCGGCAAAATTAGTGAATTAATATCGAATAATCGACAAAAACCCACATTTTGGAATAATTGCAAATACTTGTTCCATTGCAAGTTGGTTTTTTTCAATTTTCACAAACATTCAAAACGAAAATTCTTGTAGGTTTGCCAATAGGTATGGCTAAAACTGTTTCAAACCCCATTCAACCCCAATCTGAGGCTAAAAATCGTCCTGTTACCCAGATTTCACTGAGTGATTTTCAAGCGCTCTGTGTATCGTTGTCTACCCATCAATACGAACCACAATCCACGGATCTACTGTACGTGGTACATCCCGATACGGCAGCTCCGAAACCTTCCGACTATCAATCCTGCATTGATCAACTATCAGAGGCTTCGAATGCAGCCTATGTGGTCGCCAAGCCCAAAGCCAATAACGCCTTCGTATCTGAGACCCTGGCCGGACACACCGATGCCGATTTACAGACCAAATGGATTTTGTTAAACCGGGAAGCTGTACTCCGAATGTCTACCGAGAATATCTCCTTCGATAGCCTTTTCACGTTATCCTATTTGCTGGAAAAATCGGGCGCCAAGTCATTCAACCATGGCTTGTCCTCCACGGCAAATAAAGTATCCTTGTCTACCCTTTGGAAAGCAAGATGGAACGTGGCCAAACAGTATTACGTAATTGGCAACAAAAACATTCACCGTTGGGTATTCATGGCACTGGCGCTGTTCTCGGTCATTTTCATGACCCAAATGAGCAAAACGGCCGCCATCTCGGGTGATGAATTTACGCAGTATACCTACTCCAAATTGATTGCCAACTACTACCTCGAACCCATAGGGTTGGGAATTCCCATCGATACCAACGAGTTGAAAGGACAACGAATGCCCACATTGGCCAAAGCGCTGCCAGAGTTGGGTTCAGACCTTGCCACAATCAAAGACCCAGATCGTGTGATGCATGTGTACGGATCCAGTTTCGATACTTTCACCACCATTTTAGGACATTGGATGGGTGTAGAAGACTACATGGGATTTCGACATTGGTGGAACGCCATTTTCGGCTTTCTAACCATATTCTATACGGCGCTAATTGTTAAATTCCTTACCCGCGGAAGTTGGCTTTATGCCTGGGCCGCTTTGTTGGTCATGCTGTTTATGCCGAGGTTCTTCGGGGAAGCCATGAACAACCCAAAGGATGTGCCGTTTGCCTTGGGTTATGTTATGAGCTTGTATTATGCCTTGAAACTCTTTCGCAATGGCCAATACCAGTGGAATAACGTTGTTGGACTCGTTTTTGGAACGGCATTGGGAATCAGTGTCAGAATTGGCGGCCTGCTGAGCGTAGCCATATTTTGTATGTATGCTGGCTTAAAATACATCGAATCCATCGGTGTTAAATCGTTTGTGTCCTTCAAGTGGAAAGGCTTTACCTCTTTGATGACATGGCTGATTTCGTTAGGATTGGCATCCTACATCCTTGGCATTATCGTGTGGCCCTATGGATGGGCTGAGCCACTCAACAATCCGTTGGAAGCATTGAAAGAGTTTACGAATTATTCTGTGTCGCTCCGACAACTTTTCGAAGGTAAGCTTTACGACTCGGACATGCTGCCCTTGTATTATTTGCGCAAGTACTTGATCATTACTACGCCTTTGGCGGTGATGCTTGGAGTAGGTTTGTTCCTGCTTTTACTTTATCCCAACAGAAAGAAATTCAACAATGAAATTTTCCTGATCCTTTTTGCAGCAATCTTTCCTGTAGTTTACATTTACATCCAAAAATCTCAAGTGTATGGCGGCATCCGTCAGATCCTGTTCACCCTACCCTGTTTTGTAGGCATCGCCTTTGTAGGATATCAGTGGCTTGATCATTTATTGTCGCAATCCAATGCGAAACTTAAGGGTTGGATTTTGGCGGTAACCATCGGACTTACGGCGATGCCAGCCAAATTCATTTTCGCAAATCATCCGGTTAGCTACTCCTACTTTAACGAAATACAGGGTGGTACCGCAAAAGCCTATGGCGAATATGAAATGGATTACTATTTGGCCAGCCTACGCCCCAGCACGGAGTGGTTCATCAAAAACGTGGCAGAAAAACATCCTGAAAAGAAGTTTGAAGTTTTAACCTACGGCATGGATCACGTGAAATACTACTGTCGAAACCAAAAGAATGTCCATGTAGGATACACCCGTTTCGATGATCGAAGTGCGAAAAAATGGGACTATTGCATTTTCTACAATGCCTATTTCGACAAAGCGCGGTTAAATTCTGGCGAGTTCCCACCCAAGGGAACAGTGTACCAGCAGATGGTTGATGGTGTGCCCGCCGGCGTTGTCATTGAGAGACCCATCAGCTCCCCTACCGGTGATTTCGATGATTATGAAGGAATCAAGGCCATCGAAAAGGATACGGCATTTGCGAAAGGCATCGAATTGCTCAATCGCTACTTAACAAAGGACCCCAATCGCTCAGAAATTTATTTTTATATCTCCACTGCGTTTGCCAATCTGGGACAGGTAGACAAAGCCATTGCTGCTGCGGAAACTGCACGCAAATACTATCCTGAACACTCGCGCAGTTGCTTTGCATTGCATCAGTATTATGTCAATCAAAAGAACTACGACAAGGCCATACAGGTGATGTCTGAATTTATTGAGTCTAGACCCCGTGATGGCGAAGGGTATGTCATGAAAGCACAGGCGGAATTGATGAAGGGGGATGCCACAGCCGGACTGACTACGCTTCAGGAAGCTGTTGCGGTGAACCCCATGGATTACCGCGTGTATGGTTTAGGAGCCCAAGCTTATCAGATGCAAAAAGATGTGACCAACTACAATCTTTGGGTACAGGCTGCACAGATTGGCACGGCGAAAACCCAAATTGATTTTCAAATGGGTATTGAGGCCATCATGACGATCTACCAAGAAATCACTGGCAAGGAATTGGATACCAAAAAATACGGAATTCAGTAATCAACGTTTGTGCTTCCAACGACGGTGACTCCATAGCCAAATGTGGGGTTGGTTTTGGATTTCCTTTTCCGTGTGTTCTGCGATGAGTCGCGTAATTTCACCTTCCGCAGTAGCGGTAGGATCCAAACACAAGGGCACGGTGTGGGCTTCGTAGTATCCCCGTTTCACTTTCCTACTTGATAGGTAGAATAACGGCATATTGAATTTCTTGGCAATTTTTTCAGGACCCATCATGAAGGGGGTGTCTTGATTTAAAAAATTTGTCCAGTAGGCCCCTTTCCCCGAACTCGGATTTTGATCCCCGATGAAAGCATTCACTGTTACAACGGATTTGTTGGCATCCAAAACCCTGAGCGTCTGCTCCATGGGAATTGGATTTGCCCCAAATTTGCTTCGAATGGAAAACATCCAACGATCGAAACCGCTGTTCGACAAAGACTTATAAACGCATTGTACGCGCTGTTGACACACAATCTGACTCATCAAACAGATCCACTCCCAGTTGCCGCAATGACTCATGACGATGATGGCACTTTGCTCCTGATTATACAAGGTATCATAGTGGTGTTGATCCAGGTTTGCCATCCTTTTTTTCATTTGGCTTGCGCTGATCGACATCCCTTTGATCGTTTCCACAAATAGGTCGCCCAAATGCTTGTAAAACGCTCGTTCTATCTTCTTTAATTCCACTGCGGATTTATTGGGAAACGATTTCTTGAGGTTGTCTTGTACCACCTTTACCCGATATCCAATCAATCGATATAAAATAAACCGAAGTCCATCTGATATGATATACAAAACAGAAAACGGCAACAAACTCAATAATTTCAGAAAGGGCCATACCAAAATTCCAAACGACCAATGTCCTTTAGGAATGGGCGTCCGCTTCATTGTCAACAATTGCATCAGATGTAATTGAACGTTTGTCCAGCTTGTAACGTTTTCACCGTTTGATACATCAATTGAATGCAGCTATTCACGTCATCCATATGAACTGTTTCAACCGTAGTATGCATGTATTTCAGGGGTAATGAAATCAAAGCGGATGCTACGCCCATTCCAGAATAGGCAAAGGAGTCGGTGTCTGTACCGGTGCTTCTGCTTACGGCATTCCGTTGAATGGCGATTTCATTGGATTTGGCAACACCTATGATGGTTTGCAACAAATTGTTTTGAACGGCGGGACCGTAGGTTACAACGGCTCCTTTTCCGCACTTGCAATCTCCTTGTTGTTTCTTGTTGTAGAGCGGCGAGCAGGTATCATGAGTTACATCGGTGATGATGGCCACATCGGGCTGCAAACGCCGAGAGATCATTTCCGCTCCGCGAAGTCCAATTTCTTCCTGGACACTATTCACCAAATATACCGTGAAGGGCAATGGGTCTTTATTTTCAGATAGCTGTCTGGCTACTTCTGCGATCATGAACCCACCCATTCGATTGTCGAGTGCCCTACCCACCAAATGGGTATCATTTAACCAAAAGCAATCGGCTTCAAACACGGCAACCGCACCTACGTGAACGCCCAAGGCTTCGACTTCGGCTTTGTTACTGCAACCCAAATCGATAAAGATATTCTCCTGTTTGGTTTCAGGGTTTTTATCGGCCCGAACATGGATGGCCGGCCAGCCAAATACACCTTTCACCACATTGCCATTTTCACAATGAATGTTGCATCGCATGGAGGGAGCAATTTGAAAATCGGAGCCCCCGTTGCGGATAACATAGATGTATCCATCCTCTGAGATGTAATTCACAAACCATGAGATCTCATCGGCGTGTGCCTCCAAAACAACCTTGTACGGCATTCCAGGATTGATAACACCCACAGCGGTACCATAGGTATCTACAAACGATTCTTGCACATAGGGTTTCAGGTAATCCAGCCACAGCGATTGTCCAGAGTGTTCAAATCCGGTGGGACTTACATTGTTGAGGTAGGTTTCTAAAAACGCTTTCGATTCGGGTCTCATGTTTGCGAAGTTATCGATTCTGCATTATCTATCGCCAACATTTAATCTACAAAAGCAGTTGCAAAAAACCTTAAAATCAGATTCGGGGTTTTGCGAAAATCCGTAATGCCGATGGCGCACATTCAAATATGTTTGAATACAAAAAACCATGGAACCGAATAAAATCCAGTTTAACCAAAAACAGCAGCCAGAATTTTTCCAATTGATCACCAAGCGCGTGAACGATTACTTCCAAGAAAATGGAAAAAGCCGATACGCCACTGCGGGCATGAAACTAAAATCAGCCATCATTTTATTGCTTTACTTCATTCCACTTTGCTATTTGATATTTGGCGATGTTCAGAATTTAACGATGCAATATTCTTTGTGGGCGATGGCTGGACTTGGTATGGTGGGCATTGGACTCACAATCATGCATGATGCCAATCATTGCGCTTATTCATCGAAGAAATGGGTTAACAACATGATGGGGGGAACGTTGAATTTGGTCGGTGCCTACAACATCAACTGGAAAATTCAGCACAACATTTTCCACCACACCTATACCAATATCGTGGGACAAGACGAAGACATAAGAAAAACTATCATTCGTTTTACCCCCAAGCATCCCTACAAAGCGATGCACAGATTTCAGTGGCTTTATACCTCTTTGTTGTATATGATTTTTCCTTTCGTCTGGATCCTGAGCAAAGATTTTGAGCAATATTCCCGATATAGCAAACAGGGACTTTACGAGCGGATGGGCAGAAGCAACCGTAGGGCCTTGTTTGAAATCTGGATCATCAAATTGCTGTATTGGCCAACGACCCTGCTATTGCCCATTTACGCCTCACAGTTTGGCTATGAGCACACAATTGCAGGCTTTTTCATGCACCACTTCATTAGCGGAATCATATTGGCTTTGGCCACACAGCCAGCTCATGTTGGTGAAGACATGGCGTATTTTGAAAGTTCAGACAACCACGGCCAGATGGAAAACAGTTGGGCCATACATCAAATCAAAACAACAGCCAACTTCGCAGAAAAGAGTTCTGTGATTACCTGGTGTTTCGGGGGACTAAACTATCAAATAGAGCATCACCTTTTCCCAACCGTTTGCCATGTGCACTATCCTGAAATTTCCAAAATCGTTAGGGCGACATGCGCAGAGTTTGACCTACCCTACAAATCACACCGCACATTCCTTGATGCATTGGTGAGTCATTATGGGCAGTTGTGGAAATTGGGATTCAAGGCCGCTTAGTCGCGGCTGCTGTCACAATCCGCATTCTCCTTGGTGCAAAAAAGACTAAAGCATAAAAAAGCCCCGCAATTGCGAGGCTTTTTTGGTGGGAGTTGAGGGATTCGAACCCCCGACCCTCTGCTTGTAAGGCAGATGCTCTGAACCAGCTGAGCTAAACTCCCTTGTTGTTCTTCTGAACGGGACTGCAAAGTTAGTATTTTCTTTGACACCTGCAAACGAAATCCAAAAAATGTTCAATGTTTTTTCGCAGGAAATCTCACCCAAAATGGGATAGCATTGATTATCAAGGCCATGATGACCAGAATCCAAGTAGCACCAAAAACAAAAAAAGTTCCCGTGTTTAAATAACCGGGGGTATACTCCAACTCAAAATGACTAAATGCCGGAATCTGCATCCCATATTGGCCAATGGCTTTCCAATTGATTTGTTTTTCTACGCTGGTCAAATGCCAGTGCTTGGAAGGCGTTTGTCGAACAATGAGTGATTTCACATCCTTTGAGCAAACCACATCGCGAAAGGCAATGAATTGTCCATTTTCTTGAATCCCTCCTACCCTTTTAATTCCATCCAACATAATTTCGCCTTTTCCGTTCAAAGCGATCAGTGCTTGAGATGAACAGGGAAGATCAATCCGTTGGGTCGCATTTTTTCTGATTTGATATGGGTTGTAACCGTCCGTTGCCCATTGTTTGAGATAAATACCCTGATTTTGATTCATAAAAGGCACCAAGGCATTCATGATTGAATCGGAATCTACCGCGGTCGCCGTAGGCATTTCGCTTCGCCAGGCGCCCGATTTCAGTGTCTTTGCTTCAAAGTTTCTCAATTGCTCATTGACCTCATAGGCGGGTATTTTAACCAATACGGTATTTTGGATGTCGCGGTAAGCGAGAAACACTGTTTCACATAGTACCAACAACAATATAATACCCCTCAAAAAAGATGGTTTATTCCAGATGTAACTCATCGCCATGGCTGCTGCTGCCGTCAATAAAAACAATCCAGCGCCCCTGTACAAAGCAGGAAAACGAAACAATTGCAACAAGGGAAGTCGCGGTATCACCAGGCCATGAAACCAGGATTCAGGTCCAACCGCCACCCAAAAACACAAAACGGCCATGGAAACGAGTGCCACAGATTTCGTCCAAGCTGGTCCCAATCGTTTGGCCAAACCCAGAAACAAAAAAACAAGCAGCAACAACATCAACAAGCCACTCCATCTCACGTTGATCAAGCTGATATCCGATCTCAAACCGCTTGCCATTGTCGCATCGGGTTCAACCCAAAACATCGAAGTCAAGGCTCGCCAAGGCCAATGGCCAAATTGCAAATCTTTGAGCGACAGCAATTCTGTTCTGGTAATGGTCGATTGAAGATCCCAAAAACTCAACAAGGCGGGCAAGGATAGTCCTACAAAAACCAACACTGCCACAAACACAAACTTTATCTGATGTCCCACTGCAACCTTGGTTCGTCGATGTTTGTTAGAAAAAACCCAAACAACCCACAAAAACATCGCCCCGTACAAAGCCATAGCCGTAACCCCAAGGTATCCTCCAACGAAAAGAAAATGGGCCGTGATTCCCAATGAGATGGAGATACCCAACAACTCCTTTCGACTGCCTTGATGTCGAAATCCCATCATCAAGCACGCAATGAACCAAGGAAGCCAAGCAAATCCGATAATCCAACCCAAGTGCTGCGCATTTCCGAGAAAAAATCCATTGAGCGAGTACACCATGCCCAGCAAACCCGAAATGATTGTGCCGTTGCCCAAGGTTCTCAAAAGAAACCCAAAGCCCCAAAAAGCCAAAACCAAATGAAAAAGATACTCGTACAGCAAAGATTGTAGGTCGTAGGCGTGCTTGAACGCAAAAAGATAACTGACTTCATACCAGGTTCCAGGATCGCCGTGTTGGGGGAAGCCGCCCGACATATAAGGGTTCCACAATGGTAGGTGCCCCAATCGGATTTGTTCGGTGATATAATATTTCCAAGGCAAATAAATTTCCGATGCATCCCATTGCATCGAAGCATTTTCTGTCAAGGCGGGCCAAAACAACCCCAATAATATCAAGAAATAAAGGGCCGACATCCAAAGCCAATCCCTGTTGGATTTGCTCAGATCTAAGCGCCGACGCATTTTAGCCATGACCATATTTTACAGTGCGGTAATTTTCAAATTTACATGGATTCAAACAATTCCGTTTGAATGGTGTTTAATCGTTTCACAACTACCTTTGTTTTATGAATATCATTGAGGATTTAAACTGGCGCTATGCCACAAAACGCTATATCAATCAGGAAGTACCACAGGCGCAAATCGATACACTTTTGGAGTCGATTCGATTGACAGCCACCTCTTTGGGATTGCAACCATTCGAAATTTACGATATACGATCCACCAACATCCGTGAAAAGATGCGAGAGGCCGCTTACAACCAGCCTCAGCTCACCGAAGCATCCCATGTTTTCGTTTTCGCCGTTTGGACACAAGTCACTGAAGAAATGGTAGATCAGTATTTACAGTTTATCGCAGACACCCGAAACCGGGAAATCTCACAACTGGCCGGTTTCAAAAAGAGCATTATGGGATTTCTGGGCGACAAATCCACGGAAGAGATTATCAAATGGTCGAGCAACCAAGCCTACATTGCCCTAGGGAAAGCGATGGTCGCCGCCGCGCAGATGAGAATCGACAGCACACCAATGGAAGGATTCAACAGAGATGCCGTGGATGAATTGTTGGGGTTGCGAGACAAAAATCTCCATGCCGCCGTCATGCTCACCGTAGGTTACAGAGACACTGAAAACGATCCCTTGGCGGGTGCTCAGAAAGTGAGAAAGGCCATTCACCAAATTCACCGCGTGATTTAGTTCTATTGCTATTAAGCGATAAAAATTCATAGTATATTTGCAATCCACGATAAAAGAGGCAAAATGGCAGTAAGAGGCAAATTCGAAAATAAAATCACATCCACAGCAGATGGACTTAAAGCGATGGGACATCCCGGTAGAATCGCCATATTAAAGCACCTGATGCAACATGGAGAATGCAGCTGTCAAGACATCGTAGATCAATTACCTTACAGCCAAAGCACCGTATCCGGTCACTTGCAAAAGTTAAAAGATGGGAAATTGATTAAAATGAAGTCGGTAAAAACGTCCAGTGTTTATAGCATCGACTTAGAAGCCATTGAAGCGCTCTACAACGAACTTGGGGAAACGTTTCAATTGAAGTCGGAAAGAAAACAACTCTCCCTGTTTTAATCAAACAGTTGCGAAACGAGTCCTGTCAATAGTTTGGGTTCTACCCAAGTACTTTTGGGAGGCATGGTTAAATTTTGATCCGCCACGGCTTCTACTTGTGAAAACGAGTTGGCGGGCAACACAAACACACAATCACACTCACCTAGGTCTACCATGTCCTTCATTTGATTGAGGGGTGTATCACCTCGCATGAATGAAATGCGCGAATCGTTACTCGTGTTCTCTATTCCCATCAAATCGCGCAAGATTCCGGATTCTATTCTGGTCACCTCCAATTGTTCAACGGCATTCAACGATCGATCTGGGCTACCCAGGTCAAAACGATATACGCCAGCCCTTGTCATCACCATCGCTTGGTTGGAAACGAGGTTAGCGGTCTGATATTCCGATACTGCCGAATAAGGAATCTGGTTTTTTTCGAAATAATCTACCACGTCTACATCCCCCACACCTTTGATGATCCGATGAAACGATTTGATTAGCAAATCGTCCTGATCCATCACCAGCGACATGAGACCTTGAGTGTCTGACCGACCCGATTCCTCCAAATATTTTGTAACCGCGGCTACACGATGATGGCCATCGGCAATATACAATGAATCCAAAGTTTCAAATCCTGACAACACAGACTGTTGCTCTTGTTCCGTCAGCAACCAAATGCGATGCGTAAATCCGAGTACATCCGTATTTTCAACCAATGGTTGATCTAATTTGGGACTATGCAACCACGCTTTGATGTTATCGGGAAGTGTCTGTGTAAGTAGAACCGGCTCGGAAATGGATTGGAGGACATCTATGTGATTCACCAAACGATTGGCCTTACTTTCGATGACGTTCTCATGTTTTTTCACCGTACCATCGGCACAATTTTGAGCCCCCACAGCCAAAACAATCCCTCTCAGCGGGGCAATATTGGGTTGTTGCTGCTCATACAAAAACATGGCATTCGGAATCACATCCAAAGCATGCGCTTGCAGTAGAACGTCCAAGTGAGCCCGACTCGCCTGATAAAAGGCTGGTGTACCCTGCTCAATCGTTGCATCAAAAAACTGTGGTTTTACAATGCGAATGTAACTGACCGACTCCTCACGGGCCAACTGCTCTAACTCCGATTGCGGGCGCTTGCCTGAACCGTAAGTTGGAATGCGCTGTTGAAGGCTGCGCACTGGAACCAACGCCTTAAAAGAATGTACCCGTAATTTTGTCAAAACAAGACTAGTTGAAAAACCCAGTGATCTTTTCCGCCAATTCTATGCCCACGCGTTCTTGGGCTTCCTTTGTACTGGCACCAATGTGTGGCGATAAGCTACAGTTGTCTTGGGACAGCATCAAATCATTGGTTGGTGGTTCATTCTCAAACACATCTACTCCGGCGCAAGATATCTGACCTTGTTGCAAGGCATCTGCTAGGGCTTGTTCGTTCACCACACCGCCGCGAGCGCAATTGATCAACACAGCGCCTTTTTTCATTTTGGCAATTTCTTGAGCGCCGATAACTTCCGCACTTCCCGGGGTATGCACTGTGAGGCAGTCGGCATTGGCCAGCACCGCATCAAGGGTTTGACCTTTCAACGTTACTTTGAAATTGTTGGATTGGTAGGCTTTTGAAAGTTGTACAACAACGTCAAATTCGCGCTGCTTGTAATCGTACACGAGCACTTCCATCCCCAAACCGATCGCCATCTTCGCTACCTCCTGCCCGATTCTACCAAAACCAATAATGCCCAACTTTTTACCCATCAATTCAAAGCCATCGGAATACACCTTTTTCATGTCTTTGAACCCCGCAATTCCGTTGGTAGGCATTTGTCGATTCGCTTTGTGCAGGAACCGTGACAACGAGAATAAGTGAGCAAACACCAATTCGGCCACCGACCTTGAACTAGCGTTGGGCGTGTTCACCACGGGGATGTTTTTTTCGCCTGCCGCTTTCATGTCGATGTTGTCAAGTCCTACCCCGGCTCTGGCAATCAATTTCAAGTTAGAGGCATTGATCACCGCGGCATTGACTTTGGTGGCGCTTCTCACAATCAACACATCGTAATCTGCAATGGCCGCAGGTAACTCTTCCTGGGCGATTTTATTGGTAATTACCTGAAATCCCGCCGCTTCCAAAATGGCTTTACCCGCTGCGTCGATTCCGTCGTTCGCTAAAACTCTCATGAGGCAAAATTCTCCATTACATCCACCAACGCTTGAACACTTTCCAATGGCAAGGCATTATACAATGAGGCGCGATATCCCCCCACAGAGCGGTGACCTTTCAAACCAGACAAGTTTGCTTCTTTGCAAGCCTGATTGAACTTCTCTTCCAGATGAACATACTCTTCATTAAATACGAAACAAACATTCATTTGTGAGCGGTCTTCTACAGCGGCAGTGCCTTTGAAATAAGGACTCTTATCGATGGCGTTGTACAACAAATCCGCCTTTTCGGTATTTCGAACAGCCATCGCTTCAACACCACCCACTTCTTTCACCCATTCTAAATTGTATTTCGATACCAATATCGGGAATACCGGTGGTGTATTGTACATACTGTCGTTCTCTGCATGAATGCTGTATTTCATCATGGTTGGAATATGACGATCAGCAACGCGGTTGTACATGTCTTTGCGAATGATTACCAGGGTAACACCGGCTGGACCCATGTTCTTTTGTGCACCGGCATAAATCATGGCGAACTTAGAGACATCTACGGGCTTTGAGAAAATATCAGAACTCATATCGCAAATCAGCGGCACGTCACCACAGTTGGGGTATGATTTCATTTGGGTACCAAAAATGGTGTTATTGCTCGTGCAATGGAAATAATCAGCATCGGCAGGAACGGTGTAATCTTTGGGTATAAAAGAAAAATTCGCTGATTTGCTCGATCCCAACACTTCGGCTTCGCCATATCCTTGCGCCTCCACGATGGCTCTACTAGCCCATGTACCGGTTTGGGTATAAGCGGCCTTGGTTTTCAAAAAATTCAATGGAATTTGAAAAAATTGGGTACTCGCCCCTCCTTGGAGAAACAACACGTCATAATTATCAGGCACCGAGAGCAAATCTCTCACCAGCTGTGCGGTGTCCGCCATGACTTTTTCAAACTCTTTGCCACGGTGAGATACTTCTAAAATGCTCAATCCGGTACCGGCAAAATTGCGAATGTCCTGTATGCTCTTTTCAAAAGCACTCTCTGCCAAAATAGATGGACCTGCAGAGAAATTATGAATCTTTGACATAGTAGCCTTTACAGTTACAATTTTACGCGTATAATTGCGGGTAAACAAGCACTTCACCATGTTTCCAACCAAAGGTTTTACAGTTTTTATCCTCTTCTTTGTGAGTCAATTTTGTTATGGACAATACGATGGTTTGAATGGCGACACTCCAAAAGATACCGCGACTTCGGTGGATACAAAGAGCACACCCGCCTCAACCGATAGTCGCATAGACGATTACGAGGAAAAACCAAGCCTTATGAGTCAGTTGGCTTCCTATAAAGCCATTGAATTCATGACCAATGGAAGTCAAAATTCTTTGTTTTTGTGTTTCGACCCCCAGGCCGGTGTGAGCTTGAATGACCGACTTTTTTTAGGAGGAGGCGTCAACTTGGGCATCTTCAACACCACAGGCATGGCGGGCGCATTTGGATTTTCTAGAATCGCATTTAACCGGGTTTTCTTTCAAGCCGAATACCGCTCTATCAACACCTTCGTGGCAACAGAGAACAAACGAGACTGGGTTAGCAGCCCCATTTTTCTTGTCGGCTTTGCGTACGATGAATCTATGTCGAGCTGGGGTTCTATCGGACTTTCCGTGAACAGCAATTTCTCGCGCTCGATGCCTTTTGGGGCATTGGTGTACCGATTTGGTGTCCGATTTTAGGACCCAACCATTCAATCTCAATAAATCCAGTTCAATACTGTCCAGGGCAACGCTCCCAACAGCAATATCAGCACGGCCAACACAGCCAACAATCCGCGATCCGCGATTGAAACTTCATTCTTCGCGGGATTCATGAAAGCATGTTTGAAGAACTTGAAATAGTATCCAACGCTGATGGCTGATCCCAAAAGACCTACACCCACCAACCAAGGCATGTGTTGCCAAGCGAATGAAAACAAGTAGAACTTGGCATTGAATCCGGCACTCACAGGGATTCCCGCCATCGACAAAACACCCACAGCCAAAGCGATGCCTGCCAATGGAGATTTTTTAGCCAAACCGTCAAACGCGGCAAAACCGTTTTCCCCTTCTTGGGTTAACTGATTGGCAATGGAGAACACCAAAATGCTAGCCAAGGCATAAGCCGTTCCATAGAACCACAATATCCACGTATTGGTTCCGTCGGCCATCAACAAAAACATCACCAAATAACCTGCGTGAGCGATACTACTAAACGCCAATGTTCGCTTCACTGAAGATTGCTTTAATGCGGCCAAATTACCCCACAAAATGGTTGTGGCACCCAGTACCGACATCCAACCTTTCCAGGCATCTGCAATGCCGCTGAATGTATTAAGAAAACGATAAAACGCTACAAATGCGGCAATTTTAACCACGGTTGCCATGTAAAGCGTGGTTCTATTGGGACTGCCTTCGTATACATCCGGTGCCCAAAAATGGAATGGTGCGGCCGCTATTTTAAACAGCAAACCTACGCTCATCAAAATGATACCCGCGTTGATCAATACGGGCAAGGGCATTCCTTGCATCGCATGCATGAAACTGGGTTTGATACCCATCATTTCCAACTCCAACGATCCGGTACCTCCGTAGATAAAGGCGGTTCCCAACAAGAAAATCCCAGTAGAAAACGCACCCATCAAGAAATATTTCAGTGAAGCCTCGTTGGAAGCCAGATTGGTTTTATTGGAGCCAGCAAGCACAAACAGGGGAATCGACAGAACTTCAATACCTAAAAACAACATCACCAAGTGCTGGTAGGAAACCATCATGTAGGCACCACACAAACTGAACATCATCAGTCCGAGTTGGTCGTTGCCCATCACTTCATTCTTTCTGAACATCAAGATGATGAATCCAACCACAAAAGCCAGTAGCGCTGCAAACAAATGCTGCTCTTTACCAAACACCATCATGTTGGCAGGAACCCAAGATTCCAGTCCTGCAAACGACAACAAATTGGCAGAACAAGCCCATGACAATCCCGCAGAAACAAACAAGGCCAATGCCGCAAAAAGCGAATAATTGGATTCACGCTTGTTTAATCCCAAAAACAACAGCACCACTGCGCTGAAAAAGGTTACAAAAAGTGCAATCATGACATTACCCCCCTTGCTTCAGAAACCCATTGACCGATTTGAACAATACTATTGTGCACGATATCTAACAACATTTGTGGCATGAATCCCAACCCCAAAATGAAGGCCGCAATGATTCCAAAAGCCAATATTTCATTCCATTTTAAGTTCGCAACATCCGCTTTACCCTCACCAAACATACTGAACTGTACCATTCTGAAAATATAAACCGCACAGAATATGATGGTCAAACCCGACAACAAGGCGAAGCTAGGTCTAAATGCATACATTGACTTTAAAAGCAGCAATTCCCCGGGGAAACCGTTGGTAAAGGGCACAGCCACCGTACCCAAAGCAATTAACATGAAGAAAATCATGAACAACCGATTGGATTTCGCCAAACCGCCCAATTCACCCAATACCCTTGTGCCAGTGCTTCTTTCAATCATCTCAATGACCAAAAACAAACCCACCACGTTGATACCGTGAACAAACATTTGCAACACGCTGCCCTCTAAACCCTCTATGGTTAAGGTCATAATCCCTGCGGCGATCAACCCTACGTGTGACAAAGACGAAAAAGCCACCAAACGCTTCATGTCCTTCTGACGCATCGCTATCAAAGCCCCATAGATCACACCGGCCACTGACAACCCAATAACCCAAGGTTGGAAGAACTCAATGCTTTCAGGAGCCAAAGGCAAATACCAACGCAACAAGCCATACAGCCCCATTTTGAGCATGATTCCGCTCAACAACATGGTTCCAGCTGCCGGTGAATGGGTGTAGGTATCGGCCTGCCATGAATGGAATGGCAACACCGGAATTTTAACCAAAAAGGCCAACAAGATTCCGCCACCTACCCATATCGATTCGTTGTGAGAAAGTTCAACCGCCCGCAATGCCTCAAACGAGAAAGAAAAATTGGCCGTGTGCAAGAACAAATAAATCAAACTCGCCAACATGGCCAACGACCCTACAAAAGTGTAGATAAAAAATCGAAGGGTGATTTTGAACGCATTTTGACCACTCATGGTGAGTGTGATGAAATAAATCGGAATCAACGCCAACTCCCAAAAAATGTAGAACATCAGTCCATCTTGGGCCATAAAAACACCATTCAAAGCGCCCTGCATAAACAAGGTCAACGCCGTGATTTTGGTTTGATTTTCATCGTTGCGAATGCCCGCCAAAACGATGACTGGCACCAAAATGTTGGTTAATAACAACAAAACGCCTGTTAACCCGTCAAAACCCGTGGTAAAACGAATGTTATCTGAAATCCAAGGCTGATCAAACAGGGTTTTCCAACCCCCGTTGACACCTACCCACTGAAAAAACTGGGCAACGAAAATCAACGGCAACAAGGAAAGAACGGCTGTCAACCAGATTTGGTTGCGCTTACCCAAGGCCATCACCGCGATGGAAGCCAATATTGGAATAATGATTACTTCCATAATTAAAACAAATTAAAAGCCAACAACAAGGCGATACCAATAACCATATAAACCAAATAATATTCAATGTTTCCGTTTTGGATTTTGGATAACCAACCACTAATTCCAGTGGATCCACTTCCAACACCGTCAACTAATCCTTTAACCCCTTTCTCGTCTACGTAGTTTCCAACAACTTCACCCGCAGCTTCTACCGGCGCTACAAACGCAGTATCATAGGCTTCATCTACGTAAAATTTGTTCGCCAGCACTTTCCCCATGCCCAACTGAGCCTCGTCCGCTTCTGGAACAGCACCCTGGATTACATATTTGTTGCGGGTATACAAGAACGCGATGACAAACACCGAAACAGCCATTCCCAATAACAACCACTCCGTGGTGTGGTCAATTTCTGGAGCATGCTCAGGATACATCAATATGGGTGAAAATTTACCCCCGCCATCATAACTCAAGGTGTGATGCAGTATTCCTGAAATCCCTTCTCCCATGTAATGGGGCAAGTTCACAACGCCACCCACTACAGACAACACCGCCAAAATCAACAATGGCAACGTCATGAGAATGGGACTCTCATGCACTTTCTCAAATGCATAATGGGTGTTTCTATAAGTACCATGAAAGGTAACAAAGAACATTCTAAACATGTAGAATCCAGTGATACCCGCACTCATCAAGGCCAATCCGAAAACCAATTTGTTGTGGGCAAACGCAGATACCAAAATCTCATCTTTGGAGAAAAAGCCCGACAAAAATGGGAATCCTGTGATGGCCAATGTACCGATCAAAAAGGTGAGGTATGTCACCGGCATTTTCTTTCTCAATCCGCCCATTTGTCGGATATCCTGCTCATGGTGCATTCCGTGAATCACACTACCCGACCCCAAAAACAACAACGCTTTGAAGAAAGCATGGGTAATCACATGGAACAACGCCGCCGTGTAAGCACCGCAACCCAAGGCAATGAACATCAACCCAAGCTGACTCACAGTACTATAGGCCAATACTTTTTTAATGTCGTTCTGCTTCAAACCAATCAACGCCGCCATCAACGAGGTTGCCAATCCAATCCACATCACCACTTCGCGTGCAATGGGCGATAAGGCATAGATGGCTTCGGAACGAATCACCAAGTAAATACCCGCGGTCACCATTGTAGCCGCGTGAATCAAGGCTGAAACAGGCGTTGGACCGGCCATCGCATCGGGCAACCAAGTATACAATGGAATTTGAGCACTTTTACCCATCGCACCGATAAACAACAACAAGGCAATGGCAGTATTCACCGCATTGGATTCTGCCGATCCGGCAAACACACTGCGGAAAACTTCCTGGTATTCAAATGAACCGTATGTATCGTAAATTAAAAATAAGCCCAACAGCAAACCCAAATCTCCAATTCGGTTCATCACAAACGCTTTGCGTGCCGCTTTGCCGTAATCCGCATTTTTATACCAAAAGCCAATCAACAAATAAGAACACAATCCAACCCCTTCCCATCCAAAAAACAACATGAGGTAGTTTGAGCCCAATACCAAAACCAACATGTTGAAAATAAACAGGTTGAGGTAGGCAAAAAACTTATAAAACCCACTGTCTTCATGCATGTAAGCAATCGAATACAAGTGAATCAACGTTCCAATACCGGTAATAATCAATGTCATCACCGCCGACAGTCTATCAAACTGAAAAGCAAAATCTACGTGAAAACCACCCACGTGTAAGAAGGTAAACAACTTGGTGTAAATGCGCTCTGGCATTTTGGTGTCGCCCGTTAAGTCCATCACACTCATCAGCGCAATCACAAATGAACCCAATACCGCAGCGGTACCCAACCAACCCGAGATGGCCTTGGGCAGGAATTTGCCGAATATCCCGTTGACTACAAAGCCAATGAGCGGGAGAAATATCATCAATGTCAACATACCTTACCCTTTCAATTGATCCAAGAAACTCACATCGGTTTTGCGCGTATTGCGATAAACCAACACCAAAATTGCCAAGCCTACAGCCGCTTCCGCCGCCGCCACTACCATGATGAAAAAGACGAAAATCTGTCCGTCCGCATCGCCCATGTACGTGGAAAACGCAGTAAACAACAAGTTCACTGCATTCAGCATCAACTCAATACACATCAACAAAATGATGGCATTGCGTCTAAAAAGCACACCAAACAACCCGATGCAAAACAACACCGTGCTCAAATAAATATAGTGGCTGATTTCCACCTGATTGAAAATATTCAAAATGCTCATCCGTTCGAATCTTCTTTTGAGATCAAGGCCTCTCCTGCCTTTTCTCTTTTACCCAACAACACAGCTCCTACCATGGCTGCCAAAAACAGAATGCCCGTAAGTTCGAAAGGAACCACAAAACGGGTAAACAATACCTTACCGAGTACCTTAACCAACCCAATTCCTTCCACAGGATTTTTGGCCACTGCTTCACCACTCACTTGGAAAGCAGCAGTAATAATCAACAACAGCGATCCCGCTGAAATGGCCGCAGCAATGCCCCACCAGTTTGACTTCAAAGGCTCAGATTCCTTGCTCAAATTCAACAACATCAACACAAACAAGAACAACACCATGATCGCCCCGGCATACACAATCAAATTTACCACAGCCAAAAACTGCGCATTCAATAACACGTAGTGCGCAGAAATGGTGAAAAAGGTAAAAATCAATGCCAACACACTGTGAACCGGATTTTTGCTGGTCACAACGTACAACGCCGACAATATGGTTAAAAACGAAAGTACCAAAAATGGTATGGGTAAATTCTGAAGCATCTTATGATTGTTTAGACCAAACTTGTCGTTTAGAAATATCTACACGGGCATCAACGGGCTCCACGAGCTTGTCTTTGCCATAAATAAAATCCTCTCTGCCAAATTCCGCATCCACGATACGGTCGGTCAGAAATATGGCTTGCTTTGGACAGGCCTCTTCACACAAACCACAGAAAATGCATCGCAACATGTTGATTTCATAGGTGGCCGCATATTTCTCTTCACGATACAAATGCTCTTCGCCTTTTTCACGCTCCGCAGCCACCATGGTGATGGCTTCGGCTGGACAGGCAACGGCACACAAACCACAAGCCGTGCAACGCTCTTTTCCTTGCTCATCGCGCTTCAACACATGCTGCCCGCGGTATACTTCAGCCCTCGGACGGACTTGCTCTGGATACTGAGACGTGGCGGGTTTCTTGAAGAAGTGCTTCAATGTAATCCACATTCCACCCAATATGGCTGGCAAATAAATCTGCTCAGCGAAGGTCATTTTTTTGTCCACGACCTGGCGTGAACGGTTGGTCAACTTTTCCATTTTCGCAGTATTACCCTTGAAGATGTTTACCTTTTACTTTGTATTTCTTGCGCAGCAAACCGGGCTTTTTCATTTTGCGGATGCTGTTCATGTTGATGTCAGATACAATTGTTTCGCCGTCTGACAACTTCACAGTTAAAGTAGGATCTTCAATTTTACTGTACGATACTTCCCATTTGCCAGCGCCAATTTTCTTACATGGGATGATCGCCATCGTGCTTTGAGAAATCACGTACATTTCATCGGCTTTTTTGGTTTTATCCAGGATGATGGCCTTTTTGGATTTGCCGGCAGGACCGCAAATGAAGTAAGAACCGTTACACGTCAAGGGGAAAGAATATTTGATTTGCTCTTTGCCTTTGGCTACACCCAATTTCTTGGTTTTGTCGGGTTTGATGTTCGTCTCACCGTCGCGAGTGTACACTTGCAACTTGGCTTTCTTATAAATGGCAGCATCCATGGCGATGGTCATCGTCACGGGCACGGCAGCACAAGTATCGCCCGGCATACGTACTTCGTAAGCACCGGCCCAATTCAAGCCTTCGCTCTTGGCCGTAGTCAATGGCGTACCGCTGCTGATCAATTCTTCAATGGATGTGTTCTTTTTGATTTTGATGCAGTTGGTGGCACCGCGGGGACACATTTTCTTGAAATCGCACACCTTCATGGTCATGCCTACACCGTTCACATAAATGGTGGTGTCTGCCGTACAAGTATCTTTGAATACGGGTTTTGGCTTGGGCTTTTCCACGGGCTTCGGCTTTTCTAAAATCGTGATTTCAACACGACGATTTTTGGCCTTCTTCTCTTCCGAGGTTTCCTCTTTTTCACGGGGCTTGGCGCGACCGAAATACTGACGGTTCATCCAATCCGCTTCGATGTCGTTGTCGATCAAATACTGATAAACTCCATCCACACGGGCTTGAGACAACTTCAAGTTCAATTCGTCGTTCCCTGATGAATCTGTATGTCCTGTTAAAATCAAACGATACTCATCTTTACTATCCAATGTATCGAGCAATCGCTTCAACTTGATCAATTCCGCTGGCTTAATCACTGATTTGTTGGTTTCAAAATAGATCTGTACGGCCGGAGAAATTTCTTTTTGTTCGTGAACCGCAGGTTTTTTGGGCTTTGGCGCTGCTGTTTGAGCAAACGACTGAACCGCAATCATCCCCAAAAGGAGCATCGATACTAGTCTAAACTGTTTCATTTCGAATTTGGATGCGAAAATAAGCGATTTCAATGATGTTCATACACACAGAATCCACAAAACAATCCCACTTTTGAAATAAGCCATATATTTGAAAAACATGAAGCGTACATTGCACTTGCTTGCAGGGGTTTTCTTTGGACTTCTCAGCACAAATTTGCGGGGGCAAATCGCCAAAACACAAGTAGTTCAAGTAGCCGCTACCGTCAACAACGATGGAACCGTTACGTTGAAATGGCCCAACGACAATTACACGGGGAATTACGTCATCCATCACCGTGATTTCATCCATGCGAACAACAGCTGGAAAGGACCCGATGCCACCCTATTGGGAAGCATTACCAGTTGGACCGATACGCTTTCCAAAGGACAAAGTCGGGAATACCGCGTGCTGAAAGTAAAAAACGCAACCACCGAAGCGTTGGGCTATATCTATGTAGGCAATCAATTTCGCCCCAACCCCACCCGCGGTGGCATTGTTCTGCTCATCGATAGCAGTTACATCCAATCTCTCAAAACCGAAATCGCTACGCTGGGCGAAGATTTGTTGGGGGATGGCTGGTTCCCCTCCTACGTTGTTGTGGGAAGAAACGAAAAAGTGGATGCGGTTAAAACCAAATTGGAAGCCCACATCAAACGGCTACCTGCACCACCCAAGGCCTTATATATATTAGGACATGTTCCTGTTCCTTACTCAGGGAACTTTTCTACAAACGGAGATAGGCCGCCGCCAGATGGTCACGTTGAAGGCGTTGGCAATCATACCGGTGCTTGGCCTGCCGATGTGTATTACGGCACGGTGAATTGTTACTGGGGCGATGAAATTGTAAACTGCACCACCGGAGCCGATGCCCGACATCACAACATCCCGGGCGACGGAAAATTTGATCAATCTGCGCCCGAATGTCCCATCGCTTATGAAATTGGTCGGGCCGACTTCTATAACATGGACGCCTTTTCCAAAAACGACACCCAACTGACCCGAGAATACTTAAACAGGGTTCACGACTACAAACTGGGCAAAACCCAATTTCGCAGACGGGGACTGATCGACAACAATTTCACGGGATTGAATCTCGCCTCTACTGGATACCACAACTTGCCTTGCTTTGTGGGATTGGATAGCTTTTCCGATGCCGTAGACTATTTCACCGAACAAACCGCGGGATCTTACCTCTGGAGCTATGGATGTGGCGCGGGCAGCTACGGGAGCTGCAGTGGCATAGGTACGACCAACGATTTCGTTGCCAACAAAGGCAAATTCTCTAACGCGTTCACGATGTTGGCCGGTAGTTATTTCGGCGATTGGGATAGTAAAAACAACATTCTCAGGGGCGCTTTGGCCGGGGGATCTTTGGCGAGCTGTTGGGGCGGCATCCCCAAATGGTATTTACATCACATGGGATTGGGTCAAAACATTGGCTATGGCGCCAAAATCACCCAAAACAATGTGAACGACTATTTCAATGGGGCTTTCAATTATTCTTGGAACGGAGTTTTTATTGCCTTGATGGGCGATCCAACCTTAAACATGCTCTACGTAAAACCCCCAAGTCGGCTCTCAGCCACAGAATCCAACGGTGGTACTTTGTTGAAATGGAATCGCTCTCCCGAGAAAGTGGATGGGTACGTAGTGTATCGCATCGACCAAAACACCCAAGAATACAAAGAAATCGCGAGTTTCTGCGGATTGGGCAGCTCAGTTACAACCGATACCACCTACTTTGATTACTGTAAGCCCACCCCACTGAACCCCAATACTGGCAATTACAAATACGCGGTTCGGGCGTTCAAATGGGAAACCACCGGATCGGGCAGCTATCAAAATTTAAGCTTGGCGACCACAGCCAATACCAAGTACACCTTGGATTTGGGCGATACCCCACCCGTTGGCGCAGTGCTTTACCCAAACCCTTGCATGGGATCCACTGTAATGAGCCGTTTGCCCGTGAATGCGGCCGTTCAAGTGCGTATATACAATGCGGTTGGGCAGTTCATGCAATCAACTGTGGCGATGACAGATGCCAATGGACAGTATAAATTGGTATTAAAATCTGGCAGCACAGGCATTTTTAATGTGGTTGTAACGACGGAAAATTTTGATTTTTCCGGACAATTAATCGTGGTGGAATAAGCGGTTAAACTGAGATTCACCAACTTGATTCCCCACTCAAAGGAAGTCCTTTTGATTTTTGGGGCAAACTTGTGTATTTTCGCGGTTCTGTAAAAAGAAGACAAATATTTATATGACAAACAATATCCTTTACCTAGTCCCTTTGTTGGGCGTTGTTGGCCTCCTTGTGATGGCTATCAAGAGTGCATGGGTTAGCAAGCAAGATGCGGGCGATGAGAACATGCAGCGATTGGCAGGCTACATTGCCAAAGGTGCGATGGCCTTTTTGAAGGCAGAGTGGAAAGTATTGAGCTACTTCGTAGTCATTGCGGGTATCTTGTTGGCTTGGTCTGGTACATTTACCGGTTCAGCTGAACACCCCATCCATTCTAGTTGGGTAATTTCAATTTCTTTCGTGATCGGTGCGGTATTGTCTGCTTTGGCCGGTTACATCGGAATGAACATTGCAACCAAAGCCAACGTGCGTACCACGCAAGCTGCACGTACCAGTTTGTCAAAAGCCTTGAAAGTATCTTTCAACGGTGGAACTGTGATGGGCTTGGGCGTTGCCGGTTTGGCCGTGATTGGTTTGGGATCGTTGTTCATCGTGTTCTTGCAGATGTTCAATGTGACCAACGTAAACAGCGACGAAATGAAAACCGCCATTGAAGTATTGGCAGGTTTCTCTTTGGGTGCTGAAAGTATTGCCTTATTTGCCCGTGTGGGTGGTGGTATCTACACCAAAGCGGCAGACGTTGGAGCGGATTTGGTAGGAAAAGTTGAAGCAGGTATTCCTGAGGACGATGTGCGCAACCCTGCCACCATCGCCGATAACGTAGGTGATAACGTGGGTGACGTTGCCGGTATGGGTGCCGATTTGTTCGGTTCATACGTTGCGACCATTTTGGCGACCATGGTATTGGGACAAGAAATCAACGCGGTTGATGCTTACAATGGTCTCTCTCCCATTTTGTTGCCCATGGTAATTGCAGGTTTGGGATTGGTATTCTCAATCGTTGGAACTTGGTTTGTAAAGGTGAAGAATGAAACCGACAGCGTTCAAAATGCTTTGAACTTGGGTAACTGGTCTTCTATCGCGTTAACAGGTATCGCTTCATATTTTGTGGTGAACGCATTGTTGCCAGAGAAAATGTCTTGGTTTGATGCGGCGCGCGGTGAAGATTTCACACGCAACGGTGTATTTGCAGCCATCGTCGTTGGTTTGGCTGTGGGTACTTTGATGAGTATCATCACAGAATATTATACTGCCATGGGTAAACGCCCCGTAATCTCTATCATCCGTCAGTCTGGTACTGGTCACGCCACCAACATCATTGGCGGTTTGAGTGTGGGTATGGAGTCAACCGTGTTGCCAATTTTGGTTTTGGCCGGTGGTATCATGGGTTCATATTACTTTGCTGGATTGTACGGAGTTTCTATTGCTGCTGCCGGTATGATGGCTACCACTGCCATGCAGTTGGCGATTGACGCTTTCGGTCCGATTGCCGACAACGCAGGTGGAATTGCTGAAATGAGCCAATTGCCTGAGGAAGTTCGCGGTCGCACCGACAATTTAGATGCGGTTGGTAACACCACAGCGGCTACAGGTAAAGGTTTTGCGATTGCCTCTGCTGCCTTGACTTCATTGGCCTTGTTTGCTGCCTTTGTGGGTATTTCTGGTATCACAGCGATTGACATCTACAAAGCGCCTGTATTGGCAGGTTTGTTCGTGGGCGGTATGATTCCTTTCATCTTCTCTTCTTTGGCGATTGCCGCTGTAGGTCGCGCTGCGATGGACATGGTAAACGAAGTACGCCGTCAATTCCGTGAAATCCCAGGAATCATGGAATACAAGGCGCAGCCTGAATACGAAAAGTGTGTAGCGATTTCTACCAAAGCTTCTATCCGTGAGATGTTGGCTCCAGGTGCGATTGCCTTGATTTCTCCAGTAATTGTTGGTTTCTTGTTTGGTCCTGAAGTATTGGGCGGTATGTTGGCTGGTGTTACGGTTTCTGGTGTATTGATGGGTATCTTCCAATCCAATGCCGGTGGTGCTTGGGATAACGCGAAAAAATCTTTTGAAAAAGGCGTTGAAATCAACGGTGAAACCTTCTACAAAAAATCAGAGCCACACAAAGCTTCTGTAACGGGTGATACGGTGGGTGATCCTTTCAAGGACACTTCTGGACCTTCCATGAACATTTTGATCAAGTTGATGTCTATCGTTTCATTGGTAATTGCGCCTTTCATTGCGGGCAAATCGTTCGGCGAACGTCCCAACAACGGAAATGGTGCGGCTTGTGTTGAGATGCAACATTGCGAAAAGGAAATGATGGGCAAATGCGATCTAAGCAAATGCGCTACGATGACCAAAGAGCAATGTGCTGCGATGTGCGATTCTATGGGTTGCGATTCTACTGAGAAAGCGGCTTGCATGGGCATGTACGATGCCGAAGGCAAGTTCATCGGCAAAGGACACGAAGGTTGCTCTAACGAGCCAGTTTGCAAAGAGGACAACGACAAAACGTGTAGCAAGGGCGACGCCTGCTGCAAGAACAAAAAGCCTGCTGCGGCTCCTGAAAAGAAAGCTTGCTGCAAAGACAAACACTAATTGACAGTGTTGGGTTGTACAAATCCAACCCCATACATAAGAGAAGAGGCCGCCCGATGGGCGGCCTCTTCTGTTTTGTACCCTACTGAATTCTTTACTTGCGATTACTGAATTAATTGCGTTTGGGTGCTACCATTGGCCAGTTTCACCTTGAGCAAATAAATCGACCTTGTGTGATTTGGCAGGTCAATCGACAGGCGAGAAACGGGACTGTTCAACACGCGTTCGCTCATGACTTTTCCTGTTAGGTCGCAAACGGAAAATGCGCTGATCCTTTCGGCTGATTCAACGGTCCACCCCAACCCATCCGACGGCACAGGATACACACGCAAACCTCCCGTGGAAAGGGTTGACTGCCCGGAAAGACGTTGATTCAACGAAGCATATCCCAACGCTATGGCATTGCCAGTTGTATTGATAATATCCGAGCCAAAAAAATAGATGGTAGAAGTAAATTTCGACATCGGCTGATGCAGAAACGAGGCCGTGGCCTCATATCCACTGTAACTGTAGGATTCTTGCTCATCTTGCCAAAATCGTTGGTAGTTGCCATTAAAATCAAACTGCATGCATACCACACCACCAGCATTTTTAACCGAATCTGCTAGATTGGGCCAGAGGGATGTAGCGCAACCACTTACACGCAGTCTCACCCCCAGATTGTCGTTCCCTTCCAATAATTTGAAATAATTCACAGGACTGTAGGATGTGGTATCGCAAATCAAGAATCGTTTCACTGCTCCGGTTGTTTCATTCAAAATGGCCAGAGCGCAATTGGGATCACCCGCAAAAGGGAGTTTGAACGATTTACCCAACCATCGACAGTTGCGCTTGTAAATCAAACCCAAATAAACATTCCCATGATTGTCTGAACAAAAGTTAGCATTCAAAGCCCTTGCTGCTGCAGTATCGGCGCGATGAACCCACTTCAACGTACCATTTTTTGCATAGCAAAAGGTAATTACATCCCCTAGATTCCCGCCAACGGGCGAAGTACGCTGGTCTGCTGCTTTGTAGGAGCCTTGTCGGTTTCGAAAACTAGCGTTTTTCGAGACTTCAACTTGTAGCAAATAGGATTCCTTTGAGAACATCAAGGTCCTAGTATCGCCACCCGTTCCCAGATATTGAACATTGGTGGTTTGTCCAAACGCATTCAATTCGATGGCGTAATACCCATTGAAAGAGTCCAATTTTAGGTGGGAAAAGGCGGTATCACTACCCTTACGATATCCGATCCCAATGTTTTTTTGATTCACCGAACGCAATTCTTGGATACCACTACCCGATTTAAACCACAATAGGTCGCCCTGGGTGCTAAAGGAGAACAGGGGTGCATTGCCGGGATATGCCTTTCCGCGATAGGTACCGCTTTCTGAATGTCCAATCAGCGCCGTAATTTGGTTGTTGTTGGTGATAACGATATCAGTAAGGGACATATTAGAATCGACGGTTTTAAATGGGTAAGCCCACGCAACGGCGGCATTGCTTTTGTTGATTTTTGCCAAGACGCAACTATAACCATCCGATTTCCGGAACACACCTGTGGTGAGTCTGAGGGAATCACCCACACTAAAGAGTGTATACACATTGCCGAGGCTGTCAAAGGCGGCTTTTCGCGGCTGTGGAATCATCCAAATGCCTGTATTTCGCTGTCCGTATTGCTGCACTTCACTCACCCATTGGACTTTGGGCGTTGGGATTTGGGCCTTCAATTGAAGTGCTTGAAAGAACAAAAAAAAGTAAAGTATGCGTTTCATTTTCGATGCTGTTGCACAAACCTAAACAAATCAAATGATAAACGGGGGTTATAAATTATCATACAATGGGTTGATAACAGATACTTTATCCATAAATATTAGAATTAAATTGCTTACCCATTTACAAATAGGAATGTAAATAGATCCATTTACACAATTTAATTCTATATTGAACCTTGAAAATATTTCACCGTATGAAACATTTATTAACGGGATTGATTTTTTTAACATGGGGATGTACCGCCCAGGCCCAAACTTGGGAAACAGGTCTTGACAAGAAGACGAACATAATTATAGGAAAATGGTGGTTAATCATACTGCTGCCATTGTCTATATTTATCATAACCGGCTGCGAGCCTGATGAACCCGAGCCCCAGAAATATTTAGGGAAATTCTACATCGGAGAAATGAGAAATTATACATTCTTCAAGCCCGGGAGTATGTGGGTATATGAATGCGATAGTACCGGTGAGCTTGACACGCAAGTAATGCTCAAATGCTATACCTGGTGGATATCTACAGATTATATTGATTATGAGGTGATGAGCTTCCAACGAAAGAGTCGCAATGAAGGAAGCCTATACTCTGATTTTGCAGCAACTTACAATATCCCATACAGTGCAAATTTCAAAAAAGAGGGCGACTGGTTGAATGTTGAAAAATCGCACAACAACATAAATCGTAACGGAATAGACCAAGTGTTTTTCACACCATATGACACCACTAAAGAATTCAGTGCCGACGGAGCCTCGCACACCAAATACGTGAAATTGATTACCAACTATAAAATGAATAATTTCACTTTTGATACTGTAAGAGTTTTCAAGGCAGGGGTTTCCTCTGCTCATCCTATCACGAATCACCCATTTTACAAAAATCTATACCCTTACACCAACATAGAATACTATTTTGCTAAAAACGTGGGTATTGTTCAACTAAAAATAACAGGTTTTAATTTTAACACAAACGCCGATAAAAACCACAATTGGAATCTCAAATACTATAAAATCATCAATTAACAATTTCAATTACACTGACGCCTCCCCGTCTCTGTAACAACTGGAATCTATTTTAGGTCCGTCAGGAAACGAGTAAAATAATTGACACGTTTTACATGTCCGTTAAGACTCAATTACTTCAGCAACGTCACCGTACTACTAAAACTGTATTCTTTGTCTTGCCGGTAGGCTTTCACCTGATAAACATAAACACCCGTTGGAACATCACTCCTTGGCTTCCAAATGGCTTCACTGCTCGATGCTTCATAGATTTTCTGTCCCCATCTATCATAAACACTCAAGGTAAATCGATCAAACCCGTAATTGAAAATCTCAAAGGCATCGTTTAAACCATCGCCGTTGGGCGTAAATGCATCGGGTGCAAACAAGGTCGCTGTGTAACCCAAACAAGCAATATTGCTTTCAGTAACAAACCTTCCGTCCGCACTGCGCGCTTGTATCCGATAGCATTTCTCAAATTTAGATCGTTCAATGAATTGCTTGTCGTTGAATTGGGTATCTACCTGATTTGCGATCTGTTGCCAATTGGTGGTTTCTCTGTCTAAGTTGCCCACACAAACATAGTTCTGCACGCCCCCGCTCAACGACCAATCCTCATAAGGCGTCCATGTCAACAAGGCAGTAGGAAACTCATTCACCGACACCTGCGCTTGCTCTACCACTTTCAAGAAGATGGTTTTGCCCACATTGCTTCTCTGAGCCACCGTTTTATCACAGCTATCGATGGGTTGAATTTGGTAACGATAAGATTGGTCGATCTCTTGACCGAGGGCATCCAAATAAAACGTATCATTCACCACTGCCAAGGGCATTCCATTTCTATACAACTGATAGTTCTTGGCCGCCGGAACTGTTTGCCATTCGGCGAGAATCTTGGAATTGTTTACTACGGTGCTTCGCTTCAAGAATGGCTTCAAGCCTTCCTCTACCCCTTGGGTGATATTCAGTGCGATGGAATCTTGGGTGATACACCCAGACGGACCATATAGTTTCTGTAGCAACAGATATTTGCCTGATTGGGTCAAGCGAGCTTTGTTGATGGGATGGTCGAAGTGATTGGTTGGACTTATCGCAGGCTTGAAACGATAGATGGTAGAATCCGTGGGATCGGAATACGTTCTGCCAAATTGAACCTCCAGAGGCGTGCATCCTGCTGTCTTGTCTATGGCGATTCCTGGCCTTGGTGCGGGAAGGATTGAGATGTTTTGGATTGCGTTAAAGGTATCGATGCACCTGCCATCGCTGACTTGCAGTTGTACATTGAATTTGCCAGAGGTGGTATAGGTGTGCTTGATGGATTTGTTTTTGGGCATGATGTTGCCGGGCGAAGTCAAGCTCGTATCAGTACCATCTCCAAAATCCCATTTCCAAGTATGACTTTTCTTTTGAAGGATGGATGAATCAGAAAACTCAACGGCAATCCATTGACAGCCAACAGTGTTTTTGGTATGGTACTTTGCGATGGGCTCTGGAAGAATCTCCACAGAATCCGAAAACCAGACCCAACCACCATCGGCGGTGATAGACTTGAGCAACACCTTGTATTTCCCTGGCTTAGAATATTGGTGTCGGATTTTTGTTTGTGACTTTACAGATTTCGTGGAATCACCATCGCCCCAAAACCACCAAAAGTGATCAAACCAATTGGTGTCCGTTTCATTGGTGAATTCATGGGTTAAATCATTGCAGATGCTTTTGTTGGTAAAGTTGATGTAATGGTAAGGAGTTGGAGTTGCTGGAAAAAAGATATTGTCTCCATCACTGCCAAAGCTCCCATAATTGTAGTGATCATTAAATCCCTCAATAACTTTTATTGGGTCTGCAATTCCATAAAAGGACTGTGATTTGGTAAATTTAGCCAAATGGAAACTAAGAAACCAATAAATTTGTCCGTTGGTTAGATTTTTGGGTGAATATTTCTTGACAAATGCATAAATTTCTCCATTTGGGGCTAAGATTAAATCTCTAAGCGTTTGATAAGAACCATTAAAATTTTTCACTGTTGTAAATTGTGAGTCAATTTTCAATTCAAAATAAGTTTTGTTAAAATTATTACCTTGAATACTCACCTCTAAAATTCTGTTTGTGACTCGCACGGGGGTAAGTTCACCTGTATATTGCAATAGTGTTTCTCGCAGCAAAAATGTTGAGTCGTATTTGGTGAAGACCGCATTTTTCCAATAACTAATTTTGTCATTGTCAACTCTGCCAGAATCACTGACAATATCTTTAAAATTCAAATTGCCACTATTATCTATCAGCGTAACTTGAGAAATAGAATATTTATAAGAATTATTAATGGAAATTGAATTATACCAATTGTACACGGTCCATCGGCCAGAAGGAGATACCACCAGTTCTGAGGGAGTGGAAGTTCCAATATCAGGATCAAACCAGAAGGGGAAACGATAGTTTTCTTTATTAGTGGTATGATAAATAATTTGTTTGCGATTTAACTGATATTTTTTGGATATATTGACATCATACAAAAATTTATCCCAAACAAATTGAACTTTAAATTCTTTTAAATTATTGGTAAAAAATACAACATTGCTTTGTAATAAATTAATGTTGCCTCGCATTGCAAATTCACTGATTCTCTTCTTTTTAATACGCTTCTTTTGGAAATATGTAACCTCCATTAAATAAAATGAATCATTGTCAAATTTGAATGGAGGCTGATTTTGCTCGTTCGTGTTAAAATATTGACTTTCAAAACTCGTGGCGTTATACTCCGTTTTACTTTGGATGTAATATAGTGTGAATGTATCCGAAATTCCAATGTGAGAAGCAATCCCGCGCTTACCTCCATATTGTGATAAATAGTCTATGGAGTCACCTTTGTTGTTGTAGAGAATATTGTTAAAAACATAGGCGAGCAACTCGCCTTTAATATTGGAAATAGTTTGATACCCTTGTGATATTTTATGATATGAGGCATTCGGCGGTGTTCCATAATAATTGTATTTGATTCGATTACTTTTTATTTTATTAACCGTTATTTCCGGAGAATTTAAATCAATATCGAAGTAGTCTGTTTTTTTCAAGGTGTCAAGGTTAGACCAGCTAATTGAAGTATCCACAATTTCTTGATAGCCTTGCACCACCCAATGGTTGCTTTGTTGCGCAATCGCAAGTTGACAAATGAGGATTGACATTAAAAACAATCGTATTTTCAACATTATTTTCGATTAGTGAGGATAAACATTGGCATGACGAATTAGTGAATCGTCCATAGAGATTGCATTTTCTTTCAACAAAGAAGTAATTTGCTGTTAATAACGAAGTTAGAGTACTTTAATTGCTCATTACGACAAGAAACTATCCTTTTTTAGGTTATTTACTGCCATGTAATATTACATAGCTACATTGAATCGTTGGTTCTGTTCGGTATAACGTAAATGCCGTTTTGGATGGCAAAAATGACCATCCCAGCCAAATTCTGTGAATTCGTTTTTTCCATCAATTTACTGCGATATTTATTGATCGTGTTAACTGACATCTTCATCTCTTTTGCAATGTCATTCGCGTTTTTTTGCTGACAAATGAGTTGAAGGATTTCGAAGTCAGTTGTATTGAATTGGTCCAACGAATTTTTTTTGAGATTATGTCTGTTCGATAACATTTTAAATGCCAGGGAATCTTGAAAAAACACCGAGTCGTTGTATACGATTTTTATCGCATTGATTAATTCTTCCGTTGAGCTTTTCTTGAACAATATACCATCAGCTCCTGTTTGCATGAGCTTGAGGTTCAAATAATTGGAAGTATTTGCCGAGAAAACAAGCACTTTCAAATCGTTTTTGTATTTCTCTCGAATCGTTTTGAGTACCTCCAAACCATCCATTCGGGGCATTTCTACGTCGAGTAGCACGATGTTGGGATTTTTATATTTGAGTATTTCCAAGAGTTCAACTCCATCACAACATTGACCAATTATTTCTATCTCCGGTGCTGCAGTAGCAAGATTGCTGGATATCGCGGATCTCATCAGTGGATGATCTTCCGCTATGATTATTTTAATCGTCTCCATGTGGCAATGTAAAGGTCATTTTAAACCCTCGTTGATCTTTATTGGATGCAATTATTTCTCCGCCTAAAATGTGAAGTCTTGTTTTAATTGTAGTAGTACCTAAACCCTCCACGCTGCGCTGGGCATTTAAACCAATACCATTGTCGGAATATTCAACGCGAATGTTATCGGAAATGTTGGCAATGTCTATCATTATTTCAGACGCGTTGGCGTGTTTTAACGTATTATTTAACAACTCTTGAAATATCCTATATAAATTACTCGACCTTTCATCGGAAATAGAAAATTCATCATATTTGAATACAATATGGATCCCAGTAGCATGTTGAATATCAGATATCAATTCGTGTAAACCCTCTACAAATCCGAGTCGTATGAGAGATGCTGGAAAGAGCATTTTGGAAATGGAAGAACACTTTTCCGACGCTGTATTACAGAGATCCTCAAGCATTTTTATCGGTGTATTTGACATCTCTTTATCCCTGTGATCTTTTTTTAATTCAGCAATTTGCATATGGATCAATGTGAGTAATTGACCAAGATCATCGTGTAAAATACTGCCTAGTTTTCTTCTTTCTTCCTCTATGGATCTGAGTTGAACTCTGTTGAGCGCTGATTCAAAATCCATATCTTTTTTTCTAATTTCTAACAGCGCTTTTTTTCTTGAATTGAGCGTAGATAATATTAAAATGAATACAATTCCCAATATGAACAAACATATCAAATAATAAGCCAAGGATATTTCGCCTAGTTCTTCCATATGATCCCCAATAATATGAAAGTTTTTGATGTGAATAGCCTCACCGGAATGAGCATTTCCAAAAATTTATAATGAGTACTCAAATCATCAAAAAAATACTCTCCCAACCCAAACTGGAGAAATGATCCAACATGAAAAAGGATTATTCCAAAAACAATAAAGATTAGATTTAATGGTGGCTCTGAAATTTGTAGCATTTTAATTATAATGTATGTAGATACAATTAAACAAAGGATAGCAGATAAAAAGCTAAAACTTGAATATTCAGACGTGTTAAAATATCCATAGTTGGACAGTAAATCATTGTCAGTTTTGGTGCAATTGAACCGAAACAAGGCAATCGCGTAGAAAACTAGAATAATGTATGGCATCCACAAGATTGATTTTGAAATACTGATTTCTTTGATGTCGAGGAATATCAGAAAAGTTATTCCTACGGTAATTATATCGCTAATAGCTAACAACTCTAAATTCGAAGTGAAAACGAATTCATCTAGAAGATTTGTAGCAAAGTACAACGCACCGAGGAAACCGATCAACAAGTACTTTCTCTCCTTGGTGAATGTAAATCTTCTATAGCCCAGTATTACCAGTGCTGTGTAGATTAGGAATTTTGCAATTTCGAATGTCAATTAACGATTGATTAAATTAACACATCGGACAAAACCCAAACTGAACTCAGTGTGGTTGAACAATTTTCATCCGGACCAAAAGACATGGAGCAAGGTTAAAGATACAATTGCACAAATGCAATATTATTTATGGTATGCTGAAGCCACTATAAGCAATATATTTAAATTCACTTTGTATTTTAAATTAGCCATCTGTATTAGATTCTTATGTTTGAAATACTGTAATGATATTTTTATTACACATCAAATCTAAAATGACCTACAAAACACAACGGTAAGAAATTAACAAACCATTGCCCCCTCAAGGAAATTAGAACTCCCCTCACTCATGAAAAACTATATTTTATTCGCTGTTATTTCATTGTTGACTGGAAGATTAACCGGCCAACAGAAACCCTCTTGGAAAGTAGATAAATATGGCAAACCCCAGTTCAATTTGTTTGCTCAAGCACGAAGTGGCGGGAGAAAGGTGGTGCTGTCTGATTTGTTTGCGCTTCGGTATGGTGAATTGATGGATTGACTATTGGCATCGTAATTTGAAAATTTAAATTTAAATTGAGGCCATGAATCGCGGCGTAACGAAAAGCAAATGGTGGTTAATTATACTGCTGCCATTGTCTATATTTATCATAACCGGCTGCGAGCCTGATGAACCCGAGCCCCAGAAATATTTAGGAAAATTCTATATCGGTGAAATGAGGAATTATACATTCTTCAAACCCGGGAGTATGTGGGTATATGAATGCGATAGTACCGGAGAGCTTGACACGCAAGTAATGCTCAAATGCTATACCTGGTGGATATCTACAGATTATATTGACTATGAGGTGATGAGCTTTCAACGTAAGAGTTTAAATGAGGGGAGCTTATACGCTGATTTTGCAGCAACTTACAATATTCCATACAGTGCAAATTTCAAAAAGGAAGGCGACTGGTTGAACGTTGAAAAATCGCCCAACAAATTAAACAACAGCGGAAAAGACCAAGTGTTTTTCACACCATACGACAACACTAAAGAATTCACTGCCGACGGAGTCTCGCATACCAAATACGTTAAATTGATTACCAACTATAAAATGAAGGATTTCACTTTTGACACAGTGAGAGTATTTATGGCAAGGGCTTCCTCTGCTCATCCAATCACGAATCACCCATTTTACAAAAATCTATACCCTTACACCAATATAGAATACTATTTCGCCAAAAATGTGGGTATTATCCAATTAAAAATTACAGCTTGGAATTCTAGTACAAATGCTGATAAAAACCACAATTGGAATCTCAAATACTACAAAATCATCAATTAACAATTTCAACTCCTGTCAATTATTAATATCAATCTTTCGCCTAGTCAACAAGAATGTCATCGATTTGTCCATCGAATTCACATATAAAAAAGGGTCGGCGTAAACGCCGACCCTAAAATCAAAATCGAAATAACCACCCTACCGCAATACCGGCAATCTCAGCGCGGGATACTGCAACGCCATGGCATTGTATTGTTTTACAACCTCATTCAATTTGGTGTTTGATTCCGTTACCCCTGACATTACCATATCCAACTTCTGTAAGTGGGTTTTGGTGGGCGCATTCAACGCATCGAAACAAGAATAATAGGCCGATCCAAACAGCTCGTTCAAGCCCTCCGTGGTTTCAAATTCCTCCGAAGCCAACGCGCCGTTGCCATTCACTACAATAGTCACTGTGTTTAATACGGATTGTAACTGGGCCGACAAATGAGCAAAATCCCGCGCGTTGGTATTGGATACCCCGATGGCGTTTTTCATGGCTGTCAACCCCTGCTGAATTTCTTCCAATCGAATATTCAACGTACTCAAATCCTGTTTCACCTTGAACAATTGTGCCACCTGGGCATTCTTCTCCTCTTTGCTCACCAGCGGAATGCTCGGCTCATACAAATAAGAAACCGCAATTTCCGTTACCCCCGTCATCAACCGCTCTACCCCATTCTGCCATGCCTCCAACTGCACATAGTACGTTCCTGGCGTTACATAAGGTCCCCACCCCGCTTGATATCCTTTGTCGGCCGGAACGGGCAACGACGGATCCGAATACCGCAAATTCCACTCAGCGCGCGATAGCCCTTTGGCGGCATTCACCGAAAATTTCGCAACCACATTGTCGGCCGTTACTTGCTGCGAACTCCGAATAACCATATACACCTTTGCGGGCTCTTCTAAACTCTCCAGTAAAATGGAATCTTTGGCAGGATATATCAAAGCATTGGGGTTTTTCGATGCATCCGACTCTCTCTTTTTCCTCCGACTGGCGATGGTAGAGAAGTCCGATGTAATCTGGTAGTAAATAACCGCCCCGTTTGATGGATTCGACGCTGAGAATCTCGATGCGCCCTTGTGACCGTTTCCACTGCCTCCCAAAGGAGTTGAGGGAACAAAGAGCTTAACCGGACTCACAGGCACAATGAAATTCATCTTCGCCAACCCCGCATTACCCAACAACATCGCCTTGTAATCACGAATCTTTTCGTAATCATCGCACACCGCAAATCCACGACCAAAAGTGGCCAACACCAAATCATCATCGCGCTCTTGAAACACCATGTCCTTGATGGCAATGGGCGGCATACCTCCCTGCCACGACATAAATTGCTTTCCTCCATTCACGCTGATATGCAACCCAAACTCGGTTCCAACCAACACAATGTCGGCATCTTTGAAATCTTCAATCACGGTTTTTACCGGTCCGTTTTCAGGCAACCCCGTCACGATTTTTGTCCAAGTGGCGCCCCCATTGCTGCTTTTGTATACATAGGGCTTAAAATCGCCAAATCGGTGATGGTCTAAAACCGCATACACATTGCCAGAGTTGGGCGATGCATACACCATGGAAATGAACGGATGTCCCACTCCATTGGCCTGTCCTTTCGGCGCATCAGGAAAATTCATTTCTCCAGTGGCTGCCATACCACATTTCAACCATACGTCGTTGTTGGCTTCTTTGCGCCAAATCAATCCATCATCGGTTCCGGCATATAACTCGCCATTTTTGCCTTCGCTCAAGGTGGTGATATTGCCATAAATGCTGGTACTTTGGTTCTTCACAACCGCATTCACGCCCCAAACTTTCCCCATGATGGGCAAGGTGTTTCGGTCGATTCCGCGCGACAGATCCCCGCTGATGGGTGTCCAAGAATCGCCGCGATCTTCGCTTTTAAACACGCGATTGGCGGCAAAATACAGTACTTTGGGATTGCTGCGCGAAATAATCAAGGGTGCGTCCCAATTCCAACGCAACGGCGCCTCTTTGATGCCGATGGTAGGCTTGATATCTACGGCTTCTCCGGTGGCTTTATCGTATCGAACCAAACCTCCATACTGCCATTGGCTGTAGACGATATTGGGATTGGTGGGATCCACTTGCGACTTAAACCCATCGCCACCCACGGTAACGAACCAATCATCGTTGCTCACCCCGTTGGCCGAATTGTTTTTGGCGGGCCCTCCCAAGGTATTGTTGTCTTGAGTTCCTCCATAAATGTTGTAAAATGGCAAGGCATTGTCGACCGACGCACGATAGAACTGGGTAATGGAAATGTTGTCTTTGTAATTCCAGTTTTGAGCATTGTCGAACGTCTCGTACAATCCACCATCACATCCTACCAACCAATGAGACGGTTGCGCTGGGTCGATCCAAATGATGTGGTTATCAACGTGCTTGTTGCCCTCTCCCGCATTTCTGAGGGTTTTACCGGCATCATCAGAAACTTTCATGTAGGAATCCATGCAAAACAATCGGTTGGGATTGGTGGGATCCACAAAAATTTCCTGGTAGTAATTACCCGCGGTGAAGAACGGATTTTGCTTTGACCAGCTTTCGCCGTAATCGTAACTGATAAAAATGCCGCCCTTGCCTTCTTCCGCTTCTACCATGGCATACATCTGTCCGGCTTTTGAGGTTGTAGCAATGGTGATTCTGCCGAGTTCGCCACCGGGAAGTCCGCCAGCCAATTTGCGCCACGATTTTCCGTTGTCTGTGCTCTTGTACAAGGCCGATTCGGGTCCACCGCCGAGGTAGGTCCATTCGTGACGTCTACGCTGGTGAAACGCCGCATACATGGTGCCTGGCATATTGGGATCGAGGTATACTTCGTTGCATCCGGTGTTATCGGATACATGAAAATTGCGGACCCATGTTTTGCCGCCATCTTCGGTGAGATAGAGGCCACGTTCGCCGCCTTCTTTCCAAACGGGACCATAGACAGCTACCCAAACGCGGTTGGAATTGGAGGGGTCGATTTTGATCATGCCGATGTGTTCTGACAGCTTGAGGCCCATGTTTTCGAAGGTTTTACCCCCATCCAAACTGCGGTAGATGCCGTTGCCATAGCCCACACTGCGTTGGTTGTTGTTTTCCCCAGTTCCCACCCAAACAATGTTGGGATTCACGGGATCCAAGGCCAAGCAACCGATGCTCTGGGTACCGTAGCCATCAAAAATGGGTTGATAAGTGGTACCGCCGTTCACCGTTTTCCAAACACCCCCGTACGCCGCAGCCAAGTAATACTCAGACTTGTTATTGGGGTTTACGGCGATGTCTACAATCCTTCCGCTGGTAGTGGCAGGGCCAATCATCCTAAAATTCACCTGATTCAACAACGGCTTCATCAATGAATCGGCCACCGTAGTTGCGGGGCTGGCTGCAACGGATGCACCTTTCGCGGTTGCGGATTTTTGAGCGATGACATTTTGGTTCGCTGCTGCTGCGAACAGCGCTAGCGCAAACGATATCTTTTTCATGGTTCTAATTGTTAAAATATTGATGGAGTTGTTTGGCTACGGCAGACCAGGCAAACGTTTCCCTAACGTGCGTGCCACCCGTTTCTCCGAGTTGTTTTCGTAGGTTATCGTCTTTGAGGATCGACAGCACATGGTCGGCAAAATCCCGGGGATTGTTGGCCATGAGTATCCCTTTGCCGTTGTCCAATCCCAATCCAGCAAATCCCACTTGAGAGCAGACCACCGCTTGGTTCATCGCCAAGGCCTCGAGTACTTTGTTTTGGGTACCAGCACCGATTCTCAATGGCGACACCACCACGTGGGCTTTTGCATATTCTTCGGCCAAATTGGGGATGAACCCAGTGATTTTCACCCGGTCGGAGGCCAACGCTTGAACGGCTTTTACCGGACGTTGTCCGGCCACAATGAATTCAACCGCTGGAATGTCCTCAACGATCAATGGCAAAATATCTTTAACGAAATACTGTACCGCATCGATGTTGGGGGCATAATCCATGTTTCCGGTAAATAGGATGCGGTTTTGGATGATAGCGGATTCGCCTTGGGGCAAAAAGGAATCAATGTTCACCCCGTTGGGAAGAATTCCAACATTGTTTAACCCAAGCTGTTGCAGGTAGGCTTGGTCTTCGCTCGAACACACCAGCGACGTCCGGAATTTGGGCAACATCCGCTGTTCGTAGTCTTTCATTCGCTGATATTCAACTTGTCTAAACAGTCGATCCCAAGGCGTTTTGGCCGCTTCAACCCTTCTTTTCCAATACAAACTAAAAGCATCGGGCAAATCGAGGATGGCCGATTGGGGGGCACCGTCTTCGAAGTACTGCGACATGCGCAAGTGCTGAACATGAATGGCATCGAACGATTGATGATTCAATGTTTGTTGGAGTTTGTTTTTAAAACGGCGCGACCGAAAAAAAGCCACTTGGATGGGTCTTCGCTGAAACACACCGAGCAAGGCGGACAGTGCGGATTTCCATTTCGGGCGATAGATAAACTCAACGGCATGAAACAGCGGGCGATCCCCTTGCGCTGTTTGGATTGTGAATTCTTTTAATACTTTGGCCGAGTGTACATCTTCGGCATTTTCGGCCATGGTGAGTAGGTGCAATTCATGTTGCTGACTCAGTTGCAAGGCCAAATTGAATATCTTAAGCTTATCGCCCCGAAACGGAGGGTACGGCATGCGGTTGGCGACAAACAGGATTTTCACAATAACAAAAATATCATTAGTGATCAGTAATTGGTACAATCGTTCACAAATTGGGTATTTGTGTAGATAAACATTTCATAAAATTGCGTGTATCCTGAATCAAACTTGGTTAGTTTTGTTAGGGATGATAGCACTAAGTAATCGCGTAGATGACATCGTTGAGAGCCAAACCTTGGCCATGACCAAACGTTCTCGAGAGCTCAAGGCCACCGGTGTGGATGTAATAAACTTGAGTATTGGCGAACCCGATTTTGATACACCCACACACATTTGCGAAGCGGCCACATCGGCGATGCTGAAAGGCTATACACATTACCCTCCGGTTGCCGGATTGCCGGAATTGCGGACAGCGATTGCCAACAAATTGCAGCGGGAAAACGGGCTACCCTACAAATCGGAAAACATCATTGTAAGCAATGGCGCAAAACACTCGTTGCTCAACGCCATTTTGGCTTTGGTAAATCCAGGTGATGAAGTGTTGATCCCCGCGCCTTTTTGGGTGAGTTACCCATCCATGATACACTATGCCGGCGGCATACCGGTGAGCATACCCACATCGGTTGAGGAGGATTTCAAAGTGAGTGCGGAAAAATTGGAGGCTGCAATCACCCCCAAAACGAAATTGCTGCTATTTTCATCGCCCTGTAACCCCAGCGGCAGTGTGATGAGCAAAGCGGAACTCAAAGCTTGGCGCGATGTATTGGTGAAATACCCTCACATTTTCATCCTTTCTGATGAGATCTATGAAAAAATCAACTATGCCGGCAACCACTGTAGCTTGGCAGAATATGAGGAGCTCCAAGACCGCATTGCCGTGATCAATGGCTTATCCAAGGGCTATGCCATGACGGGCTGGAGAATGGGCTATTTGGCAGGACCTACCCCACTTGTTGCGGCTTGCGACAAAATCCAAGGTCTGATGACCAGCGGGGCAAGTTCTGTATCGCAAATGGCCAGTGTGCAAGCGCTAGAAGGACCTCAAGATAGCGTAGAACACATGAAATCGGTATTTGAAAAACGCAGAAACGCGTTTCATGATGCCCTTTCCCACATCCCCAATCTACCCTGTAATTTGCCCGATGGCGCGTTTTATTTGTTTCCGGATGTGAGTCATTACTTGGGAAAAACTACGCCTGACGGACAGTTGATCCAGACGGCGGATGATTTGTGCTTGTATCTGCTCGACAAAGGTCATGTATCGGCCGTGTCCGGCGAGGCATTTGGACATCCCAGCTGTGTTCGATTTAGTTATGCCGCTTCCGAGGAGCAGTTAATGAAAGCGGGTCAAAGAATTGCTGAGGCTTTGAAAAATCTCAGGGATTGAGCCGTATTTTTGTGGCGATGAACCAGATACAAACACTATTTAGCACTTTTTCTAAGAAGCGCGTATTGATCGTGGGTGATGTCATGATTGATAGTTACATCATCGGAAAGGTTGAGCGCGTATCGCCAGAGGCCCCAGTGCCTGTGGTAGATGTAGTTCGGTTCGATCAGCGTTTGGGTGGGGCTGGCAATGTTGCCCTCAACGTGAAAGCCATGGGCGCAACCCCAATTTTGTGCACGGTTGTAGGTCATGACCAAGAAGGTAAAGACCTTAGGGACATCATGGTTAAAAACGGACTCTCTTGCAGTGGATTGATTCACTCAGACAAACGCAAAACCACCAACAAAACAAGGGTTCTGGGAAACAATCACCAGCTATTGCGCATCGACCATGAAATCACCGCTGATTTGGATGTGGTTGATTCTTTTTTGCTAGAGCAGCGGTTTGTGGAGGAATTGGAAAACTGCGATGTTGTCATCTTTGAAGATTACAACAAAGGGGTTTTGCACAGCAAGAACATTCAAACTTTGATCAAGAAATGCATTCATAAAGGCATTCCTACTGTGGTAGATCCGAAGAAGGCAAACTTCCTTGAATACAAGCATGTCACCTTGTTCAAACCCAACTTGAAAGAAATCAAAGAAGGATTGAAGATAGACGGTGATATGGGTGATAGAGAGGCCGTGAACGACGCCATAGAACAATTGATGAAGGCGCTGAATAACGAAATGACTTTGGTTACATTGTCGGAGAGAGGGGTTGTAATCAAGACCACTGAGACCACGCACCACATTCCGGCTCATTTGCGCACCATCGCGGATGTGAGCGGCGCAGGCGACACCGTAGTTTGTTTGGCGGCCTTGTGTTTAAGTGCGAAAACCGATGCCAAAACCTTGGCGGAGATCAGCAATTTGGCTGGAGGGCTGGTGTGTGAAAAAACGGGCGTTGTTCCTGTAGACAAGGAACAATTGTTGGCGGAAGCCATTCGTGTACTGGGATAATTTTTTTTATTGTATTGCATAAAAAAAGGCCGTCTATGACGGCCTTTTTATTTATGGGTTCATTTCGGATTATCTCAACAGGGTTAAGGTACCATCGTATTTGTAAACCTTATCTTCCAAAGAGGTCACCTCCACATGATACACATATACACCTTGCATACATGTAGCACCATTGGCATTTCCATCCCACCCTTTGGTTAGATCATTGGTCTCATACAACTTCTCACCCCAACGGTTGTAGATAGACATTTGGAATGTCTTGTAGTTCAATGCCGCTACGTTGAATGTGTTATTCTTGTTTGGTCCCGCATCGTCTGGTGTAAATACATCAGGAATGAATACGATGATATCCGGTCCAATGTGAACAGTGCGATAAGCGGTATCCTTACAACCTTTATCTGTAGTCACGATCAACGAGATTTTGTAGGTAGCGGTATCTTTTCCGTAAGAATACTGGGTGTTCTTGGCTGTAGAGGTATCATCCATCAAACTGGGCACCCCAAAATCCCACAAGTAACGCATGGTTGGATTGAATGGTGATGCTGTGACCGTAGATTGGTTGAACATCCTGAACTTCGGCAAGGCCACAGTGGTCTTGGTAGGATCTGTGTAGAACGCCGCCACAGGGATTGGGTATGCTTCTACGGTGGTTGCTGAGGTATCCTTACAGTTACCTGCTGTATTGTTTGCGATCACACTCACATTGTAACGACCTTGGGTAGGATATGTCACATTCGCAGGGTTTTGCAAGTTGGAAGTATCCCCGTTGCCAAAATCCCAACGATAGGCCATCTGATTGGATGGGATACCACGATTGTCGGTTACAGTCCATGTAGTAGCCAATGGCACACAACCTGTTTGGGCGGTAATCGGCGACAAATCTGGGTATTGGTGTAAGATGATTTCGATGCTATCGCTGGCTTGAGGACAAACATCATTAGCGATGGCCGTGGTGGTCACCTTCAAGAAAGCGCCTTTGTCTACCTTGTCTTGCGCACCATGTACATACAAGATGTTCTCTGAGGTACTGCCACTGCCAAAGGTTCCATCGCTCATGGTTCCGCTGGCGTGTTTCTGAAGCGTCCACTGTACTTTGGCATCACTGTACTTGCTTGTACTTTGGATGGCAAATGGACTGCCTTCACAAGCACTGGCCGGTTTGGGGGTAGTGATGTTG
>Ga0255180_1000017_pt1 | contig 175669 bp, 143 predicted proteins | sample Atl_Colum_RepB_8_FD_189933 | JGI IMG/M metagenome (GOLD analysis project Ga0255180, IMG submission 189933) | Freshwater microbial communities from Altamaha River, Georgia, United States - Atl_Colum_RepB_8d | ecosystem: Environmental > Aquatic > Freshwater > River | place: USA: Georgia... | reverse complement strand
ATCGAGAGACGTCTTTGAGGAAACAAGATTGGTGGAGTCTCATCAAATTATTTTTGATTCCTTGAGCAGATTAAATCTTGGGTCTTTGGTTCATGGAACCTGCTGGAATGGTTTCGAGGTGAAATCCAATCTCATTTTCTGTCCAAGAACGGCGGCACTGTTTGATCAGGGTAAGCATCCTTACGAAAAAATGCTTAAGTCCGATTGGAAGATTGCTCTTGGAACAGATGGTCTTGCCTCGAATCCTGATTTAAGTGTTTTAAGTGAGGCGAGGTTTTTGAAAAAGGAAAACCCTTCATTAAATTCAAACGAACTCTTGAGAATGATATCAATAAACGGTGCTGAAATTCTTGGAATGGAAAATCAATTTGGGAGTTTGGCTAAAGGTAAAAATGCCAGTTTCTCTATTTTTTCGTGCGAAGATTGTGATGATCATTTGCCTGAAGATTTCCTTCTCAACAGTGATGGATGTTGCTCCGGCATGGTGGTTGACGGTGAATTTGTTTTTTAACTCGTCCAATTCTAATTCGGAGAAATCCAGGAATGGAAGTTCAAGGTCAAGGAAGAATAGCAAAAGGATATTTGATGTTGGTCCTTCATGCGCATCTTCCATTTGTCAAGCACCCTGAATATTCACAATGTCTGGAAGAGTCATGGTTATTTGAGGCTATTGCGGAATGCTATATCCCGCTATTGCTTATGATGGATCGTCTGAATGGGGAAAAAACTCCTTGGAAGCTGACGATGACTATCAGTCCAACCCTTTCCTCCATGCTATCTGATGACTTATTACAAGAAAGATTTTTGAAATATCTCGAAAACCTTGAGAGCCTCGTGTTGAAGGAATTGGAGAGAACCCGGTGGGAACCTGAATTTCATAAGATTTCGAATTTTTATCATCAGCGCCTGCGTATTTTAAGGGAACATTATTTCCAAATGGATTGTAACTTGTTGAAAGGTTTTCGGCGGCATTATGAAACGGGAAATCTGGAGTTGATCACTTGTTCAGCAACCCATGCTTTTTTGCCATATCATCAAAATGATTTGGAAAGCATCAATGCCCAACTTCAATTGGGAATCCAAGAATTTGAAAACCAATTTTGCAAAAGGCCGAGAGGTATTTGGCTGCCAGAATGTGGTTATTTTCCTGGCTTGGAGTCCGTCCTGGAAAGGTTAGGTATTGAATACTTTTTTGTGGACACTCATGGAATTGTGTTTTCCGAACCAAGGCCAAGGTATGGGGTATATGCTCCTCTGCTCTGCCGGAATTCCAATGTAAAAGCTTTTGCCAGAGATTCGGAGTGCAGCAGGCAGGTGTGGAGTTCTTTGGAAGGATACCCGGGTGATTATGCTTATCGTGATTTTTATTCCGATATAGGTTTTGAGCTGGATTATGAATACCTGAAACCGCACCTGCATCCATTGGGTGTGCGAACCATGACGGGTTTAAAATACAGAAGAGTTACTGGTGCCACTCCCATTAAAAAAGCCTACCAAAGGGAAGTTGCCATTCAGAAAGCCGAACAACATGCCAACCATTTTGTGAATGCCAGGCAGCAGCAAGCTGAATGGCTTGAAGATGCCATGAATGGAACACTCCCTTTGTTTGTGGCACCCTATGATGCAGAGTTATTTGGTCATTGGTGGTTTGAAGGTCCGGAATGGATTGAATGTGTAATCAGAAACTGTCAGCCCTCAAAAAGTTCCATTTATCTAACGAATTATCCTGATTATTCAAAGAACATTCCATTGAAGCAAACTGGAACAATGCCCTACTCAAGCTGGGGCCAAAATGGTTACGGTGAGGTATGGTTAGACCCTTCAAATGACTGGATTTACTTTCACTTGCAAGAATGTGCCACGGAAGTTTGGCAAATTTGCAAAAACAATAAGGGTGCTGTTGGGCAAAGGAAAAAAGCACTTAATCAATTGATTAGGGAACTTTTACTGGCGCAATCAAGTGACTGGCCTTTTATTTTAAAGGCCAACACTGTTCCCCAATATGCCACTAAAAGGTTGGAGACCCACATTTTAAATTCGCAAAAGCTGATCAAACAAATTTCTCAAAATCAGATTGATGAATTAGAGTTGGCCGATATGGAACGCTCCAATGGGCTTTTCCCATACATGGATTTTGAAAAGCTTTTATAGGCTATAGAGTTTTTAAATATTCTATGACTGCAATTCGTTCATCTTCTCTAAGTGAGTCTCCGTAGGTGTGGCCATTGTTGGACTGCCCTGGATTTTTAGTGTCATACCATAATCTTTTGATTTTATTATTTCTCAAGCTTTCATAGTCAGACCTTTCAGTCGTTTTAAACATCCATCCGAGTGATTTTTGGTCTAAATCTTCCAGCCGATTTTCAAAGCTTCTGCTGAAAATTTCAGGTCTTTCGCTTGATTTTAAAAGGTGATAAATCGTGGGAACTGACCCATTGTGAAGGTAAGGAGAGGTTGCCCAAATTCCATCAAGCGGGGGGGCTTGGTATCCAGAAGTTTCCATGGCTTTGAAGCCATCACCAATCCAACCTTCTTTCTCCTTGGAAAACCAAGATGCGTTATAAAATTTTCCAAACTCTTTGCTGATGCCATGAAATCTCAGAGGATCCGTTCCGATTTCATGGAGTGGAATAACCTTGTTGGGGTATGTCCAGGATTGCCCATAAGTCCCATGACATCTGGAACACTGATTTTCAAATAGTGTTCGGCCTTTGGCGGCTAAATCCTGCTTGATTGAATGGGGGTATTTGGGCGGTTGAATCGAAAGGATGTAAGACTGAAGTTTGGAAAAATTTTTCTCCATTTCATGGAAGTGATTGGGGCCATGAATGGGGCTCATCATAAATTGCATCAAGGATCTCACAGACCTGGAATCTGCGCCCCCTGTGGCATACATGGTTTTTTTCTTTTTAAGAAGCCACCATGCTGGAACATCCTCGTAGAGAGTGTCGTTAAGCCCAAGATTTGTCCAAGGAGTTCGTAAAGAAAGATCCGGGTTGCGAAATCCAATCAAGAAAACAGAAATGGCACCCGCCTCATTGGTTCCTTTCGTATTTCCAAAGCGTATCGTTGGGGTCCCCTGCCTGCCTTCAGCAGAATGCATGTCTTCAAAAAATGATTGCAAATCTAAGGAGGAGTTTCCCAAGCCAAGGTATGCGGTATCTCCAAGTTTGCCGGAGTGGCATATCAAACAATCCAAGGCGATCCCTTTAACCTTTCCAAAAGTAAAAGGAACGCTCGCAATTTTTAGACCAAGAGGTATTCCCTGATTGTCGAAAGGTGCCTCAAGCAATCCGTATCGTTTCCAGAATTCCCTCTTGTTTTCCGATACTGAGGGAGAATTTTGCATTCCCCACTGGTGGTAAAGATTGTTCCAAGCCTTCAAAGAAAAAGTGGGGGAGTTGAAAGACGGAGATGTTAAATATTCGAATCCAACCTTGGAAGGTTCGGCTTGAAAAACCAAAATTAAACAAAGGAAATTTAACATGCTTTATTATTAGTGAAGTTCATGGAATGCTTGGTAATTCAGGAGATATTTTAACCGTAGCACACCTTAATTTTGCGCTTCTGCTTCTCGGATTTGAAGATATTTCCCCGTAACAAGGTCTTACCGGTTCTGGAGTTATATCAGCTAAAAATCCATCTCGCAGCCAATGTTCAAAAGCTTTTTTCACGAGTCTGTCTTCTCCGGAATGAAAACTTATTATGGCGATTCTGGCGCCCGGATTCATGATCGACGGTATCGCCCTAAGTAAGGCCTTAAGATTTTCTATTTCACGGTTCAGCATTATCCTTAATGCTTGAAATACTTGAGCCAGGAGGTTGACCGGGCGAAGCTTTGGGTTTTTGGATTTTGTTTTGTTTTGGTGAAAAGGTAAAAGGCGATTGGCTAGATCTGTGGTGGTATTTATTTCGCCTTGTTTAAAAGATGAAATAATAGTTTTTGCAATGGAATCCGAATTAGAAACATCTCCAAACTCCTTAAGAGCAAATGCCAATTCTTCCCAAGTTGTTTTAGCCAACAGGTCTGAAAGTTTATGATTCCTGGTGGGATCCATTCTCATATCCAAGGGGCCAGGTCTCATGTAGGAAAAGCCCCTTTGGGGGTCATCAATTTGTGGGCTAGATACACCAAGATCAGCCAAAAGCATATCGAATCTATTTATATTGTGTTCAAACATTGCACTTGCAATGCCAGCGAAATTGCCATGATGAAATGAGAAATTTTTTAACCAAGGTTGTAGCTTACTTTGTGCCTTTAGGTTGGCGTTAGGGTCTAGATCAAAACCCAGATATCGTCCACCAGGGGTGATTTTGGGTAAAATAAGTTTTGCGTGGCCGGCTGTACCCAAAGTGCAATCAGCGATAGTTTCACCTGGTTGAGGATCCAAAAAAGCCAGGATTTCCTCTGCCATGACTGGTAAATGGTCGCCTTCGGGAGTTGATCTTGTCATAGGAGTTTCTTCTTGGTTAATCCATTCATATTAACTTAAGGAGCCATTTTGTGCTTAAGGCAATTTTGTTCGATTTTGACGGTACTTTGGCCGACAGTTTTCAGGCGATTGCGGCAAGTGTTAATTTTATTCGACAAAAGGTTGGCAAGGATTCTTTGGCCTTCCCGGAAATAAAAAAACACGTCGGGTACGGCTTGGACCAACTTCTAAGAAACATGGTGCCAGATCGAAACCCGGATGACCTTAAGGCTGAATACCATGGCCATCATAAACAACACATGTTTAACTTGACTTTTCTATATCCAGGGGTTCAAGAGTTTCTAAAAGTTTTGCAAAAAAGCCGAATCAAATCGGGGATTTGTTCCAATAAACCTGTGTCCCTTACCCGCAGTCTGGCTGATCATTTGAAAATCAGTGAGTTCTTTGAAGTGATTTTGGGGCCCGAAGACTGTGGAAAACCCAAGCCTGCCCCAGACATGATTGTCAAAGGCATGGAGAGGTTGCAGGTGTCGGGGGATCAGGTTGTATATTTGGGAGACATGGATATAGACATAAAAGCTTCCAAATCAGCCGGGGTAAAACCATGGATTGTAAGACATGATCAAGAGTTGCCGTTTGACCTTTGCGAACCAATTGAAAAGGATGATATTTTCGTTTCATTTGAGGATATTCTTGCTAAAAAACAAAAGATGATTCTGCCTGAAGCTGATTTGGGTTTTGCTACAAATGTTTTTTCGAGAAAAGGCTAGAAATCTTGGCAAAGTTACGCGTTCTAAAAGGTCCTGATGCGGGGAAAGTTTTTGAACTTTCCAAGGGCGTAAATATGGTCGGAAGGGATGCCAAGTGCGTCGTCAGGTTGCAGGATACTGAGATTTCCAGGAACCATGCTGAAGTGTTTTGGGGGCCGGAAGACTTCAGGCTAAGGGATCTTGGAAGTTTTAATGGCTCCCATGTTAATTGCAAACAGGTCAAGGATATTCTTTTAAAGACGGGTGATCAGCTTCAGGTTGGCCAGACAGTCATGCTATTTGTTTCCGAAGAGCAGGTCCCTCCCGATATTCAAGCTTCGATTTTTTCCTCCGAGATAGCGGGGGGCTCTGAAAAAGATAGATTGCTTCATAAATTTTCCATCTTGGGAAGCGTGCCTGATTCTGAGGGAAGCGTGATTCTTTCGCGCCCTCAGGGAGTTGAGGGGGATTGGGTTCGAAATGCTCTATCAAGACTTGGGGTTGTTTATGAAGCCATTACAGCTACCAGTGAGATTCTCGAACTTGGGGATATGCTTGGCAAAATTCTCAGGCTATTGCTTGGCACCTTGGAAGCTGACCATGCATCTGTTTATCTCTTCCCCGAGTTTGTGGATTCTGAATATGGTTTAGGGGAGCAAATTCAAAGTGAAAACAATTCATTGAGTCTTCTCTCAAGAATCGGGGATAATCCAGCAAAAATGGGCGTTTCAGTTAGTAAAACCGTCGTGGATTATGTGTTAAGGGAAAAACAGGGTGTTTTGGTTTCAGACGCCTTAAAGGATTCAAGGTTTAATGCTGTGCAGAGTATTGTTCGCGCCGGAGTCCGCGAAATTATTTGTGTTCCCATGAAAGGTCGGCATTCGACCGTTGGGGTGATTTATCTGGATAAACTTTATAACGAGAAGCATTCGGATACTGTTGGTGTTCATTCGTTTGTAAAAGAACATTTGATTCTTTCGATTGCTGTTGCCCATCAGGCGGCTTTAGCGGTCGAAGAGACTCATCATTACCAAGCCAGATTGCAATCTGAAAGGCTTGCGGCGGTTGGTGAAGCAGTCGCTTATCTGTCGCATCACATTAAAAATATCTTGCAAGGGCTTAAGAGTGGTGGGGAAATCCTGCGCATGGGAATAAAGGATTTGGACGCTTCTTTGCTTTCAAGTGCCGAGAAATTGATTGATAAGAACCATGGAAGACTATTTGATCTGGTTAAGGATATGCTTTCGTTTTCCAAAAACCGGGAGCCAAATTACGAGAATTGCGATTTGGTGAAATTGCTAGCCGACATTGCAGAACTTTCCAGTCCTATGGTTGCCGCAAAAGGAGGTGTTTTTAAATTTGAGTCGTTTTCAGAAGAACTGGAAATGTTTATCGATCAGGAAGGGATTCATAGAGTTGTTTTGAACCTCCTCAATAATGCTTTGGATGCATGTCAGGATGTTGAAGTTCCTGTTATTGGTCTGAGTTTGGTGGAAGGAGACCTCCCGGGTTGGATAAAAATCTTGGTGCGGGACAATGGGGAAGGGATATCTTCGCAAGAAATCGAGAAAATATTCCAGCCCTTTAAGAGTTCTAAAGGTAATGCTGGAACAGGTTTAGGTCTGGCGGTGGCCCAAAAGATTGTTAAAGAACATCAGGGTAAGATTGATGTTGCTTCTGATATAGGTGCTGGGGCTGTTTTTAGTATCTCTTTACCAATTCGCCCAAATGCATTATGAGGTGCTATCAGAATAGGTATGTGCTCGGAGAAAAAGTTGTAAACTTATATTGTTTTTGATGTTTCGGCTGATTTTGGGGTAGAATATTTATTATTTAATCAGCCATGACATGAGTTTGAAAGGTTTTTGGTTATGACTACTGGAACCGTCGGTTTTAGACCAAATCTTGAGGCTATCGAATCATTGTATTTGTCATGGCGAAGTGATCCGGATAGCGTTGATTCTACTTGGAGGGTGTTCTTTGAGGGGTTTGAAATCGGATTGCAGCAAAGTCAATCTGGTCAATTGCCCGCGGAGCAAATCGAGGCGAAAACTTACCACGGTTTAGCAGAGAAACTGATCAATGCCTACAGGAGCATGGGGCATTTGAAAGCAGATTTGGATCCGTTGGGGATTCAAACTCAATCCCATTGCGTATTGGGCGCTACGTTAACCAGCCAGTCTAATGAAAACCTTGATAAAACTTATGAAATAACAGGTTTTGTGCCGGGTCCTTCCGGAACCATCAGGGAACTGATCGTTACTCTTGAAAATATTTATTGCAAAAGCATAGGTGTTGAGATTTCTCATTTGCACGATGGGGAAGCCAGAGATTGGTTGATTTCCCAAATCGAGCAAAACCGGGGCGCTGCCTCGAGCGCCGAGAAAAAACTGATTTTAGAACAGTTGCTGAAAGCCGACCTTTTTGAAAAGTTTCTTCATCAAAAATTTGTTGGGCAAAAGAGGTTCTCCTTGGAAGGCGGAGATGCCCTTATTCCGTTTATGGAAAAAGTTGTCGATTTGTATGCAGATTTGGGTGGAAGCCAGATGGTGGTAGGTATGGCTCACCGCGGGCGCCTGAACGTTTTGGCAAATGTCCTGCAAAAGCCATGTTCAGAAATATTTGCGGAATTCGAAGAGAATTACAAGGGTGGTAATATTGATGGTGATGGCGATGTGAAATATCACCTTGGCTATTCTGTTGACAGGGTGAATTCTAATGGGCGAATGGTTCATCTGTCATTGACGCCAAATCCAAGCCATTTGGAGTTTGTGAACCCTGTTGTTGAAGGGCGTGTTCGGGCAAAACAGGATCGTGTGCACGACGAGGAACGCAAGAAGTGCTTGCCATTTTTGATTCATGGGGATGCTGCTTTTGCCGGGCAAGGAATTGTGCCGGAAACACTGTCTCTTGCAGGTTTGGAAGGATACACGACGGGTGGAACCATCCATGTGATTATCAATAATCAGGTTGGGTTTACGACCAAACCCTCTGATTCCAGGTCTTCTCTTTACTGCACAGATGTTGCGAAGATAATTTTGGCGCCAATATTTCATGTGAACGGGGATGATCCTGAAGCGGTTGTTTGGCTGGCAAAGCTTTCAGTGGAATACAGACAGCGATTTGGGCGCGATGTGGTTGTGGATCTGGTTTGTTTCAGGCGCCATGGTCACAATGAAGGTGATGAGCCTTCTTTCACCCAACCCTTGATGTATCAGAATATTAGGGCCAGGCTTTCGCCAGCTTTGAAATATGCCCAAAAGCTTGTTGGGGAGGGTGTTTTGGCTCAGGCAGAAGTCGATCAGATGATTTCCGCCTTTGAAGCCAGGCTGCAATCGTCGTTGGATGCAATGCGTAATTGCCCGGTCACTTACCAGCGCATGTCCAGTTTTCAGGATGCTTGGAAAAATCTTACTTCGAATTACAGCCATGCCTTTGTGAAGACAGCAATTCCTTCCGAAAAAGTCGAGGATATCCTAAGGAAGTTATTCCAAGTGCCTGAGGGCTTTCAGGCTCATCCGAAAATTGTTGCGTTGAATCGAACTAGGTTGCAGGCTGTTTCTGAAAAAAAGCCTGTGGATTGGCCTACCGCCGAACTTTTGGCATTTGGGTCTCTTGTAACCGAAGGTCACAAAGTTCGACTTAGTGGCCAGGATTGCAGAAGGGGGACGTTTAGCCAAAGGCATTCTGTGATTTACGATATGTCGCATGGTAAATCTTTTACCCCTCTGAACGCACTTGCAAGTGATCAGGCGGAATATGAAGTTTATGACAGTATGCTTTCAGAAGCTGCGGTTCTTGGTTTTGAATATGGTTATTCACTTGATACGCCATCGGCTTTGGTTCTTTGGGAAGCCCAGTTCGGTGATTTTGGAAATGGTGCGCAGGTTTTAATAGACCAATTTATTTGCTCAAGCGAATCCAAATGGCGCAGGGAAAGTGGCTTGGTGATGCTGCTGCCCCATGGTTACGAAGGACAGGGCCCAGAGCATTCCAGCGCGAGGCTTGAAAGATTCCTTCAGTTGTGCGCTGAAAATAACTTGCAGGTGGTCTATCCCACAACGCCTTCACAATATTTTCATTTGCTGCGAAGACAGTTGCATAGGGAATTTCGAAAGCCTTTGGTGGTTATGACCCCGAAAAGCCTTTTGCGTCACAAGCTGGCGGTAAGTCCAGTTGAAGATTTCTCGACCGGAGGTTTTCTTGAAGTGTTGGACGACCAGCATGTGGATCCAACAAGGGTAAAACGTGTTATTCTTTGTTCTGGTAAAGTTTATTACGACCTTTGGGAACAACGCTCAAAGTTGGAATCCTACTCAACTGCTTTAATCCGCTTGGAGCAGATCTATCCGTTCCCAGAATCCCAGCTTAAAAAGGTTCTCGATAAATACAGCGCAGCGACTGATTTTGTTTGGGTGCAAGAGGAATCCCATAACATGGGGGCTTGGTTTTTTGTTGAACCCAGGGTTAGGGCTCTTGGATGTATCCTGGAATATGTGGGGCGCGATGAAAGCGCAAGTCCCGCAGTTGGCTCCAAGAAAATTCATGAGAGCGAGCAAAAACAAATTGTTGAGGCTGCCTTTGAAAAGGTTTTGCCTTTCTTTGCGAAAGCGAAGGGTGTTTTTGCTTTCAAAGACCAATCTGCCGGAATATCCCCAGCTTCAGGTAAGGCAACCTTGAATCATTAAACAGTTAACATTGAAAGAAAATTCCATGATTACCGAGATTAAAGTTCCGTCTGTTGGGGAATCAATCACTGAGGGAGTACTTTCCAGGTGGTTTAAAAAAAATGGTGAATTGGTCAAAGTCAATGAGCCACTTTTTGAGGTGGAAACTGAAAAGGCAACCACGGAGGTGGTCGCTCCTCAAACCGGGGTGCTTTCCACTTTGGTTAAAGAAGGTGACAAAGTAAATATTGGGGCAGTGGTTGGCTCGGTGGATGGATTAAAAGTTCCTGCGGAATCTGTGTCTGCCGAAAAGGTTGCTACTGTCGCCAACGAAAAGAAAGAGGAAAAAACTCAATCCTCTGCAGTTCCTTCAAATCCTTCAGCCAGACATTTGGCGGAAACCAAAGGGGTTGATTTGGCTCTTATTAAAGGTTCCGGAAAAGGTGGCCGAATTTTGAATGAAGATGTTGTGGCACATGTTCAAAATCAGGTTTCAACCTCTGTGGGTTCTTCTGTCGTTACCAAAGAAATTCGAAAAGACATTGCCAGGGAAACGCGCCAGCGAATGACCCCGATCAGGCAAAGAATCGCCGAGCGTTTATTGCAGGCCCAACAAAATGCAGCCATTCTTACTACTTTCAATGAAGCGGATATGACCGCTGTTATGGATCTAAGAGCGAAATATAAGGACTCATTTACCAAGAGACACGGGGTTGGCCTTGGCTTTATGAGCTTTTTTGTGAAAGCTGTCATTGAGGCCCTAAAGGCATTTCCTGCGGTTAATGCCAGAATTGATGGAAATGAAATTGTTTTTCAACATTTTTATGACATTGGTGTGGCAGTTAGCACCGAAAAAGGTTTGATGGTGCCTGTGTTACGTGATGCGGATTCCATGACTTTTGCTGAAATTGAAAAACGCATTGTTGAATTGGCAACAAAAGCCCGCGACAACAAGATAGCAGTTACTGATTTGCAGGGTGGCACGTTTACAATCACTAATGGCGGCATTTTTGGCTCTATGCTTTCCACGCCAATACTTAATCCCCCGCAAAGTGGTATTCTTGGAATGCATTCCATCCAAAAGCGAGCGGTTGTGGTTAATGAGCAGATTGTAATCAGGCCAATGATGTATCTTGCCCTTTCTTACGATCACAGGATTATTGATGGTCGGGAAGCTGTAAGTTTTCTAGTGCGGGTGAAAGAGTGTCTGGAAAACCCTGAAAGAATATTCCTGGCTATATAAGCTTTAATTCGGCATTAACTGGAGAATTTGATGGCTGGTAACCAATTTGATGTTGCAGTTATTGGTGGCGGCCCGGGCGGCTATGTTGCTGCTATAAGGGCGGCACAGCTTGGGCTAAAGGTCGTTTGCATTGAAAAAAGGGAAAATCTGGGCGGAACATGCCTTAATGTGGGCTGTATTCCCAGCAAGGCACTTCTAGAATCCAGCGAGTTATTTGCGATTGCATCCAAGGGCATGGCCGCTCATGGAATTCAGGTTGCCTCCCCGGTAATGGATGTTCCCCAGATGATTTCAAGGAAAGATAAAATCATCAAGAGTCTAGCTGATGGGATTAAGTCGCTTTTCAAGAAGAATGGAATCCAACAGGTACATGGTTCTGCACTATTGGTCGGTACCAACGCTGTCCAGGTGACAAAAGCCGATGGCAACAAGGAAAATATTACAGCGAGCAACATTATTCTGGCCATGGGAAGTGAAGTATCCACCCTTCCCTGCTTAAATGTCGACGGTCGTTTTGTGATCACATCCAATGAAGCTCTTTGCCTCCAGGAAGTTCCCAAAGATTTGATTGTGATTGGCGCCGGGTATATTGGTTTGGAAATGGGGTCTGTTTGGTCCAGGCTTGGAAGTAAAGTTCAGGTTCTGGAATTTCTGCCAAATGCTCTTCCCATAAGTGATCAGGAAATGGCCGGGCTGCTTCAAAGAAGCCTGCAAAAGCAGGGTTTGGAATTCCACTTTAACACTCGGGTTACCGGTGGACGAAAAGATGGAAATAGCTTCGTAATTACAGCACAAAAAGAAGGCAAAGATTTGGAATTCAAGGCAGATAAGGCATTGGTTTGCGTTGGCAGGCGGCCAAACAGTCGTGATGTCGGCCTTGAAGGCATTGGCGTGAAATTTGATGCTAAAACAGGTCAAATATCAGTGGATGCCAATTTAAGGACTAATGTTCGAAATATTTTTGCAATAGGTGATTTGGTATCAGGTCCGATGCTAGCCCATAAGGCAGAGGAAGACGGCGTTTGCGCTGCCGAAAACATTGCTGGTATTCCAACAAAAGCTCATTATGACCTAATTCCTAGCGTCATATATACCTGGCCTGAGCTTGCCAGCGTTGGTCAGACTGAAGAGCAATTAAAGAAAGATTCCATTGCATACAAAGTTGGGAAGTTTCCTTTTATGGCAAATAGTCGCGCAAGGACTATGGGGGAATCCGAGGGAACGGTAAAAATTCTATCCAGCGAAAAGTCGGGCAGACTACTGGGAGTTCATATTTTTGGGCCCAGAGCTTCCGACATGATTGCAGAGGCGGTAGCTTGGATGGAAACGCAATCCGGAGTCGAGGATATAGCAAGAACGTGCCACGCACACCCATCTCTTTCTGAAGCGTTTCGTGAAGCTGCCATGGCAGTCAATAAAAAAGCTATTCATATTTAATACAGGTTCTAAAGTAGGGATTTTTAGGTTTGTAACATTGTACAACCCGATTGAAAACCGGGTTGACATCCTTTATTTGCCTTTTATCTCTTGGGTGGCTGCAAAATATTCATGTGGGAAACTTCTTTGTTTTACTAATCCTGTTTTGGGCCGGTTTTAGCCAACCAGCATTGGCTGAAGAAGGACCTTCCCTGTCCCTGCCAGTGGACATTAAAGCGAATACCAAGAACCAAGATTCCGAATTATCAAAGCATGTTAATCGGATCAAAGATTTGAAATTGACAATACAAATCAGGAAGATTTTGTCAGAAGATGCTGAATTATCGCAGCTGAATATAGGTGTTTCTGTAAAGGATGGAATTTTAAGGCTTTGGGGACCAGTTCCTGATTCTTCAAAAATGGAAAAAAGCTTAAAAAAAGTTGCTAATGTTAAGCTGATTTTTGACATAAAAAATGAAATGTACATAGGGGTTTTGGAGGATATTCCAGAACCTTTGTTTATCAAAGAATAATAAGGCACTTAAGACGAATCATTTTTTGCAATCAGAATAAACCTCTCAACTTCTCTATCTTTTTTTTGACTGGTTTGCTACAGATTTCATTAATTCAAGCTTTAATTTAATGGGAGATGTAATCATGGATTTAAGGGGTGTAGTTCTTGCGGGTGGTAAAGGCACCAGACTTGGTGAATTGACAAAAGTAACCAACAAGCATTTGCTGCCAGTGGGCCCTCTTCCCATGGTTTACTACCCAATAAAAAAAATGATTGGCGCTGGCATTATGGACATTTTGCTCGTTTCCGGCACAGAACATATGGGGGACTTTGTCGAGTTGCTGGGTTCTGGGAAAGACCATAAATGCAGGTTGACATATAGGGTGCAAGATGAGGCTGGTGGAATTGCTCAAGCGTTGGGTTTGGCTGAAGGATTTTCCCGTGGAGCAAGAAGTTTGGTGATTCTTGGTGATAATATTTTCCAAGATAGCCTTACCAAGTTTGTCCAAGAGTCTGAAAAGCATCATGATTCTGCTTTTGTTGCTCTTAAACAAGTACACGACCCGCAACGATACGGTGTCGCTGAAATGAAGGATGGCAAAATTCTCTCGATTGAGGAAAAACCAAAAAATCCGAAAAGTGATTATGCTGTCGCAGGCATTTATCTGTATCCCCCTGATGTTTTTGAGGTGATAAGAACTTTGAAGCCAAGTCATCGTGGGGAGTTGGAAATTACAGACGTAAATAATTATTATTTGAACAAGGGAAGACTGCGATACCAGATCATGGATGGTTTTTGGACAGATGCTGGAACACTGGAATCCCTTAGTGTTGCCAACCAGTTGGTTAATGCGAATAAAGTATCTTTTTAGAAGTGCCAGATTTAAAAATTCTGATTCTGTTTGTACTGGCTTTTTCAGGCCATTTTATTCTTGTTGTTGCATCACATAACAGGTTTTATGGCCATCCATTTTCCAGGATTCTTGGAGACAGCATCCAGTTGCTACATGTGTTCCTGGGAATATTAGGTGTTTTTTTAATATGGCTAGGAGTTTTACAATTTTCCAACTGGTATGAATCTAAGAGTTTTTTTGAAATTACTTTGTCTGGGTGTTACGTTGTTTTTGCGTTAATTACTTTGTTTGTTCTGTTTCCTGTTAAGTTGATGGTAGACAGTTCTTTTAGACTTCCTTTGGTCCAAAATATCATTGGAAATTACAGTTTTAAGAAAGAATGTTCAAGCGGTCGCCCTTTTCCAGAAAACTTTTTTTTAAACCAATGTTATGAACTACGGGTCAACGAAATACAAATACCATTTGGGTTGAGTTCGAAGTCCAGACAAAATCATCTTAGGATATTACATATCAGCGATCTTCATGTTGGTGGATTGAAAAATAAATGCTTTTTTCAAAAAATCAGTCAGGTAGTATCCGAACTTAATCCTGATTTGTTGGTAGCCACCGGTGATTTTGTGGATGGTCCCCGTTTTTCAGGATGGCTGCCACGCATTTTGGGAAACGTTCCCACAACTTTGGGGAAATTTGCAATATTGGGAAACCATGATCTTTGGAATGTGCCTGAATATGTGCACAAAAGCTTATCTAGAGCTGGATTTAAAGTTTTACAGGACAGGTGGACTAATTTGGATTTCGGTTCAGTAAAAATTGGGATTTTTGGTCTTTCTTACCCATGGTTTTCCAAGGAGTTTCCTCTCTTAGCGGAAAATCATTCGGACTTCAAAATTCTATTAAGCCATTCTCCCGATCAAGTGAATTGGGCGGTTGCAAATCATTTTGATTTGATGATTTCAGGGCACGTTCACGGTGGACAGATTGTGGTACCTGGTCTTGGTCCGATTCTAGTTCCTAGTGTATTTGGAAGAAGATTTTCGGGGGGAACTTATAAGGTTGAAAACACGATTTTAAGTGTTTCAAAAGGGGTTGGAGGTTCGTTTCCTTTAAGGATTAATTGTCATCCTGAGATTAATCTTTTAAATTTGCAATTTATGGAATCTTGATGAATAAGCTTAATTGGATTCAAACTTTGGAATTGAAACCTTTGGATGTTGAAGGTGGTTGGTACCGGGAAATTTATCGTTCTTCCCTGACAACCCAAGGAAATAATTTAGGGGCTGCAATTTACTATTTTCTTGGCAAGGATGATTTTTCGGCGATTCATAAATTGGATGTGGATGAACTTTATTTTTTCCTTGATGGCGACCCGGTGGAAATTTTTTATGGAATAAAAGATGAATTAAAAACGATGGTTTTGGGAACTAATTTGCAAAATGGGGAGCAAAGGTTTATTCAAATTCCTTCAGGTTACTGGCAGGGTTCAAGATTAAAGGATTTTACAAAGGGGGCCTTGCTGGCAACTGTTACTTTTCCCGCATTTTCTTTTCAAGGATTTGAACTGGGGAAATTCGAATTTTTAAAGCAATTATTTAAATCCCAGCATAATTTGATTAGGGAACTTTGCAGGGATTGAATTGGGTAATATGGTCATTTGTGAAAGGAACAGGCATTAAGGACTTATACAAAGGATTTACTTCAGAGGCAGTCATGGAACAGATTAGTCAGGTTATTCAGAACAATCGAAAAGAAGTCTCTTTGTTAACCAGGGGTGAACTTTTCTTCTTTGCGATATTATTTTTGTTCTTTTTGTTTTTTGCAGATTTGGTCCAAGTAAGGTCAGCTTTTTTATCCCGGGTCATGGGTGATGCGGATGTGTTTTTTCGCGCAGGTTGGGCTGTAAGAGCGGGAAAAAATATTTATGAAGTTTCAGATCCCAACAACTGGCATTACAACTATCCTCCCATGTTTGCAGTTCTAATTTCCCCTCTTGGGGATCCTCCCCCGGGAGAATCAAGGGCTGGTTATCTCCCATATCCTGTTTCAATAAGCATACTTTACAAAATAAGCCTTTTGTTTTTTTTGGGAGGTGCTTTGTTTTTGGTGGTTTCCGTCAAAAGAATTTTTCCAGATTTATTCCCGAATTACACTGAAAGAAGAGTGTTTTACCTTCTTGTAACTGCCATAGTTGCAACCATTGTTCCTGTTGCACACACATTAATGAGGGGCCAGGTGAATCTCTTTTTGGTTGGCTTGGTTTGTTTTGCAGTCGGTTGCCAAATACGAAACCAGAACTTTTTGAGTGGAGTTTTTATTGCCCTAAGCATTTCCCTGAAAATTTTTCCTGCTTTTTTGCTGATTGTTCCTGTTTGGCGAAAAAGTTTTGCGCAAATGGGTGGTGTTGTTTTTGGGTTAATCCTAGGTTTGATTGTGATTCCTGAAATAGGGTTGGGGCACCAAAGAACCATTTTGGCTTACTCCGATTTGTATAAAGTTTTAATAGGGCCTGCCCTGGGATTAAGTAAAGATTCTTCTAGGGATGTGGAATTAAATGATTTTAATTCCACCGATAACCACAGCATTTTGGCTTTTCTTCATGGTATCGAAAACCCTAACTTGGCAAAAAAACCTCCGAAACCTGGGTCCATGAACAAGGTAATTCATCTTTCCATGAGCGCATTGCTATTGGGGTGGCTTTTGTGGATTAAAGGAAAACCTGCTACTGGAACCCCTTTGGCGGATGGTTGCTTTTTTAGCATTGCGACCCTGATTATGTTATTTGCCTCACCTGTCACCCATTCCCATTATTTTTGCCTCATATTACCATTGGTGGTATTCCTCCATTTAAAATCATGGACTTACGATGTGAAGAACTTCATTCCATTGGGTTTTGGAACATTGTTGTTATTTTATTTGGTTGGTACGACACTACCTCTGCTGCCACAATTTGAAACCTTCAAAAGAATTGGGGTGATATTCATCCCAAATTTTGTGCTATTTATTTATGCCATGGTTGTTTTTGGAAAAATTCAGAAAAACCAGTCGGTAATTCCCGCAAGTTGAGCTGGTTCAAAAAACCTAAATATGCTGTTTTTGCTTGGGATTAATTCAAGGTATAATCTCCGCTGCGAATTAATGGAGGCTTACATGAAAATGGATCGTATTGGAGTGTGTAGTTGGTCTTTGCAGGTAAAAAATATTCCGGAACTTTCCAAGTTCACGGAAAAACTCGGTGTTTCTAATGTGCAAATTGCTTGTGGAGATCCTCATCATGCCTCTTGGGATGAGGGTGAAAAGATGCCCTCTGTCGCAAAATCTGCCTCGTTTAAAATAACTGGTTCCATGCTTGGATTTCCTGGTGAAGATTACACAACTCCAAAAACCATTGAACTTACAGGTGGTTTTGGTGATCCGGCAACCCGAAAAGAGCGAATTGAAAGATTTCAATGGGCGGCCAAAAGATCCATTGAATTAGGCACCAAAGATATCATGCTTCATGCGGGATTTATTCCTCCTCTTGGAAATCCAGAAAGAAAATCTTTTCTAGATACCTTGAAACAAGTTAGTGCGATTGCCAAAAATCATGGCATCAATGTCTCTTTTGAAACTGGGCAGGAGTCGGCTGAACTTCTGTTAAAGACCTTGGAAGATCTTTCCGAAACGAATCTTTTTGTGAATTTTGATCCCGCAAACATGCTTTTGTATGATCAGGGTGACCCCATTGAGGCAGTTGAAATATTGGGAAAATATATTCGAAGTGTGCATTTGAAGGATGCAATCAGGCCTATTTCCAAGGGACAGTGGGGGCAAGAGGTTCCGCTTGGAAAAGGACAAGTTGATTTTCCTCGATTTTTGAAGACCCTTAACAAAGTTGGATTTAATGGCCCTTTGAATATCGAAAGAGAAGTTGGAAATCAAAAAGAAAGATTCGACGATATTTTGCATGCGGTAAACTTTCTTTCCTCGATTGATGTTTAAAAATGCCATTTATTGAAACTAGAAACCTTTCCAAGATTTTTAAGGTTTTGGAAAAGAAGTCCGGCTTGTTGGCTTCTGTAAGTGGTTTGTTTAGCCGAAAATACAAATCCATTAGTGCTGTGGAAGATGTTTCGTTTTCCGTGGAGGAAGGGGAAATCGTAGGCTTTCTTGGACCAAATGGTGCTGGAAAGACCACCACTCTTAAAATGCTTTCCGGGTTACTGTATCCTTCTGCTGGCATCGCCCGGGTGATGGGTTATGTTCCATGGGAAAGATCCGTTGAATTTCGAAAATCTTTTTCGCTTGTCATGGGTCAAAAAAACCAATTGTGGTGGGATTTGCCAGCCGCTGATTCTTTTGAATTACACAAGGAAATATACGCTCTTGATGAGCAGGAGTTCAGAAAAACCATTCATGAACTAACGAACCTTTTTGACGTTGAAAGGTTGATGTTTAAACCTGTTCGGGAATTATCCCTCGGCGAAAGAATGAAATTTGAGCTTATAGCTTCTCTTTTACACAAACCCAGGTTGTTGCTCTTGGATGAACCTACGATCGGATTGGATGTTGTGGCCCAATCCGCAATCCATCGTTGTCTGGCAGAGTACAATCGAAGTAGAAAAACTACCATACTGCTCACCAGTCACTACATGCGTGATGTTGAAAGTTTATGTTCAAGGATTCTTGTGATTTCAGGTGGCAAATTAATCTATGGGGGAGATATCAAAGGCTTAAAGGATAGGTTCAACACTAATAAAATTCTCAAAATTCAATTCCTAAATCAGGTTCCAGAAACCATGAAGTTAGATTTACCTGGTGCCTTGATTAAGGATGGCGTTTTGGTGTGCAATGTCCGAAAAGAGGACCTCCCAAGAGTAATGGGAATGGTCGCGCAATGTGAAAATGTGGTGGATATTGTTATCGAAGAACCTCCACTTGAAGAGGTCATAGAGAAACTTTTTCAGGAACATAAATCGGAAAAATGATTGCCATGCGCAAATACTGGAATATAGGCAAGCTTGCACTTAAAGAACGTTTGACTTATCGTGGCGATTTTTTATTCAGCACCATACTACGTTTTCTTCCAATGGTGACTTCCATATTGTTGTGGAGAGCTGTTTATGAATCATCCGAACAGTCCGAATTGTCGGGATTCAGTTTCAAGCAATTGATATCCTATTTGCTGCTTGTACATGTCAGTCGAATGTTTTCCAGTATGCCTGGTTTGGCGAGCAATCTTGCCAGAGATATTCGTGAAGGGGTTATAAAAAGGTTCCTTATTCAACCCGTGGACATGATTGGTTATTTGATTTCCTACAGGGTTGCTCACAAGATTGCATACATATCCACCTCCATTTTGCCGTATGGATTATTATTTGGATCCTGCTGGAGTTTTTTTGATACCTTTCCAAGTTTTAAAGGTATGTTGTGTTTCCCCTTCTCCCTGATGATTGGTTTTCTGATTGGTTTTTATTTTGAGGCATTCCTTGGGATTTTGGGGTTTTGGTTTCTCGAAGTGACTTCACTTTTATATGTTGTAACCACCCTTAGTTTCTTTTTGTCCGGCCATTTAATTCCATTGGATTTATTAGACTCTAGTCCGCTTTTTTCGGTGCTTAAACATATGCCGTTCGCATACCTTGCATATTTTCCCGCTGCCATTTTTCTGCAAAAAGTTCATGACGATGAACTGATTTTAAGACTGGTGATAGGTTTGGGGTGGGCCCTATTCTTTTATTTGCTTTGCAGGATATTTCTAGCTTTGGGCCTGAAAAAATATAGCGCTTACGGTGCATGACTTATGGGAAGACATTTAAGACTTTTAAGTTCGTTTGCCAAAATGAGCCTCCAGGGTGAAATGGCTTTCAGGGGAAACTTTCTTTTGAAGGTTCTGGTCGAACTTATTTGGTTGGGAATATTGCTACTGTTTTTTAAAACCATTTTTTCCAAAAGTTCCAGTGTTGCATCGTGGAGTGAATACGAGTATTTGTTTTTTGTGGGTGCTTATTACGCTTTGGAAGGTTTTGTTGAAACTTTTTTTCTGGAAAACTGCGTGGAGTTTTCAGAGTTGGTTCGCTCGGGGAATCTCGACTTTTTTCTGCTCAAACCAATTGATCCGCAGTTTTACCTCACTTTGAGAAAAGTTGATTGGTCCACAGTCCCCAAAATATTTCTGGGTGCCGGGATGGTCTGGTTGGCCACGATTGATCTTGGCAAAATGGTGTCCCTTGGGACATGGTTAGTTTTTATCGTTTTGTTCTTATGTGGATGCATTCTGGCATACAGTTTTTTGATTATGTTAACTTCCCTTGGCGTTTGGATGGTTCGCAACCAAAGCCTCATGGAAGTATGGTGGTTGTTTAGCAATTTGATGAGATATCCCAGGGAAATTTACAATACTCCATGGGCTTTCCCAATTCGTATGGTATTTGGTTTTATGATTCCCGCCCTTTTGGCAATAAGCATTCCAGCTGAGTTTGTCCTAAAAAAAATTGATGTTTACACGACCATCCATATGGTTATTTCAACGATTGTTTTCTTTTGTTTAAGTAGGTGGTTTTTTAATTATTCTCTAAGGCATTACCGAAGTGCGAGTAGCTGAAATTACGAACCTTGAATTACTACAGAATCCCAGTGAAGCACATAATTCTGATTTCCAATAGTTAGTTCATCCCCAGGAGCAACTAGCCCTTCCGGAACTTTTTGGCCATTAATCTTTATGCCATTGGTGCTTCCAAGATCACGAACAAGCAATTTGCCGTTCATTAAAGCAATACAGCAATGCTTTCGGGAAATTTTAGGTGATTCAATTTGAATATCGCATTCTTCACTACGACCAATCAAAATCACCACTTTGTCTAAAGTAAAGCTTGGCCCATCGGAAAGTGCTACTAATTGCGCAGACATGAAAAACGCCATTTAGGAAAGATATTTAAATATATCATGTCCAACGAAGCCGGCAAACAGAATAAGCCTTTTGGAATAATAGTGGGAATAATCGATCCTAAAGTCTTTCTTGTAATGGTCTTACATCAAAATCCTTTTCGCGCAATGCTTGGCAGGCATCAATGGCTGCTTGAGCCGCCGCCATAGTGGTAATGCTGGTAACCCCATGTGAAACAGCCGCTGAACGAATTTTTCCTTCGTCTGTTCTGGAGCCTCTCCCAACAGGGGTATTAATGATAAGAGATACTTGGCCGTTTTTCATCAAGTCGATCAGGTTCGGCCTGCCTTCCTGAAGTTTTAAAACTTCGGTAACTTGAATTTCATGCTTTCTTAAAATCGCTGCAGTTCCACGGGTTGCGAGTATTTCATAACCCATTTTGAATAATTTCAGTGCTATGTGCGCAATGTCATCCTTGTCTCTGTCTGCCACTGATATGAATACCTTACCTTTAAGAGGCAATGAACTGTTTGCACCCATTTGACTTTTTGCAAATGCTATGGGGAAAGAATCATCGATGCCCATTACTTCACCTGTGGATCTCATTTCTGGGCCAAGAATGATATCAACGCCTGGGAATTTGTTGAAAGGAAATACACTTTCTTTGACAGAGTAATGCTTGGGGGTTATTTCCGTTGTAAAGCCAAGGTTCTTTAGTTTCTTGCCAACCATTACCAAGGAAGCCAGCTTGGCAAGGGGCTTTCCAATTGCTTTTGAAACGAATGGTACGGTTCTGCTTGCCCTTGGATTTACCTCTAATACATGGATTTCAATACCTGTTCCTGAACCGTCTTTTATCGCAGGAATAAGCTTTGGGTTATTGCCAGAGCCGCTTTTGTGATCGATTTTCAGCCCGGTAATTGCAAACTGGACATTCATCAATCCGCGAACTTTTAGCTCTATCGCCAGTGCCTTGGTTTGCCTTTTTATTTCCTCGACCACCTCGTTTGGCAAGCTGTGCGGCGGCAGGACACTTGCAGAATCACCGGAATGAATTCCAGCTTCCTCAATATGCTGCATCACACCGCCCACAACCGTGGTTTCCCCATCGCAAATGCAATCCACATCCGCTTCAATGGCAGATTCAAGAAATTTGTCCAGAAGAATTGGTTTGCCGGGAGATACCTCCAATGCTTTGGATACATATTTAACCAAAGCTGTTTCGTCATAGACAATTTCCATGCCCCGGCCACCCAAAACATAACTTGGCCTAACAAGGATTGGGTATCCAACTTTCCTAGCAACATGGATAGCCTGTTGGAGGTCAGTTGCAGTCCCATTTGGGGGTTGGGTAAGACCAAGGCGTTGAACAAGATCTTGAAAGCGCTCACGATCCTCAGCGATATCAATACTGTCAACGCTAGTTCCAATGATGGGTGCGCCCGCAGTTTCAAGTGCACGCGCAAGGTTCAGCGGCGTTTGTCCGCCAAATTGAACTATCAATCCCTTGGGGTTCATTCTCTCGCAGATATTGAGTACATCTTCCGCAGTCAGAGGTTCAAAAAACAGATGATGGCTGGTGTCATAATCCGTAGATACCGTTTCCGGATTTGAATTCACCATGATAGTTTCGTAGTTTGCATCGCGGAGTGCAAATGCGGCGTGACAGCAGCAGTAATCGAACTCAATTCCCTGACCAATTCTGTTAGGGCCCCCACCCAGGATCATGATTCGTTCTTTTTCGGACGGAGGAATTGTTTCGTCATCGCTGGCTGTGGTGCCCTCTTGCAATACATTTGCTACCGTGGATTCATAAGAGGAATAATAATATGGAGTGTAGGCTTCAAATTCGGCAGCACAGGTGTCTACCCTCTTGAAAACCGGAACTACTCCAAGCGATTTACGATATCGCCTGATTTCCATTTCGCTAACATTCCAAATATGAGCAAGTTGCCTGTCGGAAAATCCAAACTGCTTCGCCTCTAGCATCAAGGCATAATCTGCCTCAGCATGATTTTTAATTTCACGAAGCTTTTTCTCTTGCCTGATAATGTCCACTAGGTTGTTCAGGAACCAGAAATCAATCTTGGTGCGGTCGTGGATTTCTTCAATGGTCATTCCGTCAAGGTACGCATATCTCAGATACCACATTCTGTCTGCATTGGGGGTGGAAATCTTGGATACAATTTCTTCCCTGCTGGGTTGGAGATCAGTACCCCAAAGATCATTCCTGTCACAACCAAGGCCAAATCTGCCAGTTTCCAGCCCCCGGAGGGCTTTCTGTAAAGATTCTTTAAAGGTGCGGCCAATTGCCATGGTTTCGCCAACAGATTTCATCTGGGTGGTAAGCGTGGCATTGGCATCAGGGAATTTTTCAAAGGCCCAGCGTGGAATTTTCGTAACCACATAGTCAATTGTGGGCTCGAAGCACGCAGGGGTTTCCCTTGTAATGTCATTTTTAAGTTCATCAAGCCTGTAACCAACGGCAAGCTTGGCGGCAATTTTTGCTATGGGGAACCCGGTCGCTTTGGAAGCCAATGCACTCGATCGGGAAACCCGGGGGTTCATCTCGATCACCACCATATCACCATTGGCAGGGTTGATGCCGAATTGAATGTTGCTACCACCCGTATCCACGCCGATTTCCCTGATGATTTTAAGGGCGGCATCGCGCATGCGCTGGTATTCTTTGTCAGTCAGTGTCTGTGCCGGGGCAACAGTAATACTGTCGCCGGTATGAACACCCATCGGATCAAAGTTTTCAATGCTGCAAATTATAACGACATTGTCAGCACTATCTCGCATAACCTCGAGTTCGAATTCTTTCCAACCGATCACCGATTGTTCGATAAGGACCTCTCCGACCGGACTAAGTTCCAGACCTCGGGAAATCAGCTCGTTAAATTCCTCTTTGTTGTAAGCGATACCACCACCAGTGCCACCCATGGTAAAGCTTGGTCTTGAAACACACGGCAAGCCAACCCTATCTCGGATTTCCTGGGCCTCGGTCATGTTTTTTGCCACGCCACTGGCCGGAAGTTGCATGCCAATCTTGAGCATGGCCTTCTTAAATAAATCCCTATCTTCGGCCTTTGCAATTGCGGTGGGGTTTGCCCCAATCATCTCCACATTATGTTTTTCAAGGACCCCATTCTTATGCAGAGCCATGGCGGCATTAAGGGCGGTTTGGCCGCCAAGAGTGGGAAGAATCGCGTCAGGTTTTTCCTTTTCAATAATCTTGGCGATGATTTCCCATTGAATGGGTTCGATATAGGTTCGATCTGCGATTTCAGGGTCTGTCATAATGGTCGCTGGATTGGAATTGACCAATATAACCTTATAGCCTTCTTCTCGAAGTGCCTTGCAGGCTTGAGTTCCGCTATAATCAAATTCGCATGCCTGACCAATGATGATTGGACCAGAACCAATTAGAAGTATTTTCTTTAAGTCTGTTCTTTTTGGCATCGCTGTTTTAGCCCCAATAATTCATCCTGATAGCTATTTCCAAAACGATCTATGCAATCTAACATCTTAGCCAGTTGGGGTTTGATTCCAAGATTTGACTTGGGATTATTGCTTTGTTTTGGGCAATGCTTGATAATTTGCAAGGAATTTTCTTGTCTTCCAAGAGGATATTGTTTTGGTTTTTGAATTTGAAAAAAGCGATATTCTTCCAGAGGGTTTTAGCCCGGTAATCGGGGTTATTACCAAGGCTAGTCGTAAGGCTTTGAAGGATGAGGTTTCAAAGAGTGTTCCCTCTGAGCCAGGCATTTATGTTTTGGTGGATTCCCAAGGTTTGATTTTTTATGTGGGAAAAGCAAAATCTCTTCGCAACCGATTGTTGGTCTATTGCAGAAAAAAAACCGGTAAAGAAAAAAGGCTTTTAAAAGCAACGTCGCAACTCTATTGGCAAACGTGCCCGACAGAATTTCATGCGATTTTAAGGGAAATGGAGGCAATAAACTTTTACCTGCCAAGGTCTAATGTGCTTGGAATTGGTAAAAGAATTAAGCCGTGTTATTTGTTGGTTACCTCTGGAGAGGCGCCAAGGCTAAAAGTTTCTTATTCAGAACCCCGTAATTGTTTGGTCTGTCTTGGGCCTTTTTTTAAAAATGATTACATCCGCAAGTCGATTGAAATCTTGCAAGATGTCTTTTTGCTAAGAGATTGTCCCGACAGGCCTAGTTGGTCATTTTTAACCAACTTGCAGCTGGTTTCCAGCAACAAACAATTTGATTGCATCAGGTATGATCTTGGAAAGTGTGCTGGACCTTGTGCGTTTGGTTCTACAAGGGAGGTTTATCTGGATAATGTGAAGCGGCTGGTGGATTTTTTGGTCAATAAAAATTTTTCATGCATTAAAGACTTAAAAAGGAAAATGTTTTTAGCTTCTTCGTCCATGAAGTATGAAAAAGCAGGAAGTATACAGAAGCAGATTGAGGGGCTTAGGGGGTTTGGTCGGTATCTAAAAAAGCAACCATTAAAGGTGCCCGATATGGTGGTTGTTCAACCTTACGGGCAGAAACAAGTTGTTGCCAGTTGGATAATTGGTGGCCGCTTGAATAAATCGAAAATCATTCCGAAATCGTTTTCTAGGCATTTATCTGGTGAAAATGAAAACCTAAATATAGTTCAAAACCCCTCTAAACGAATGTATTACAGATACGAAAGAGCATTAATTGGTAAATGGATAGGTAAAAATAAAGGGAATGCACAGTATCAATTTGTTTTGTTGTAAATCGTTAAATATTAACAGGTTTATCCTTTCTTACATTGGTATTGCGGTAAATCACCATATTTGTATACACGCCAAAAGTTCTTTTCATGGAGACGCTTATGAGATCAGCGTTAATAGTTGCAGTCGCATGTGTTTGTATCGGTTTTTCTGCGGGTTGCAGGCATCATGATCACCATGATTATCCGCCTCCCCCTCCAAGTTATTATGGTTATTCCCAGCCGAATTATTGCGTCCCTCAGAATTGCGTTCCCACTCAATCGGCAGGATATGCCCCCCAATCGGGTACATGGGCTCAGCCTCGGTCTAATTGTGCATGCCCATGATAGCATGAAAATATTGCTCTTTAAGATGGTTTCCATGTATCATCCAGCATGGTAGTAAGATTGAATAACATGGAGTGTTAGATGATACGAATTGCTTTGGCATTAAGTTTGTTTGTGTGTGCGATTGTTAACGCACAGGGACAGCTTTCAAAAGATTTACAGGAACTTAACCAGATTACTGGTGAGGTGGCGGTAAAAAATAAAATCCGAACCTTGATTTCAAAAGATGCAGTTGCCAAAGAGATGGTTCTCAAAGGTAAAAACGCATTGGAGAAAAAGCAAGGAAGCTTAAACGGTAACGGATTGTGGATTCTTGCCAGGGTAGCCCAGGAAATAAAAGATTATTCATCCGCTGAAGCTTTTTATGGGGCCTACATAAAAGAAGCCTTGGCTTTGGGAAGTGGACAGAAAATCTCTTCAGGTTATGGCGCTCTGATACAAATACTTTTTGATACCAAAAAATACCAGGAATGTGAAAAAGCTTGCAATGATTTCCTTGATATAACCTTGGAAGATGAAGCATCGTTTATGGCGGTGCTTAGGCTTAAGCCAGTGGTATTCAGACGATTGGTTTTGTGCCAATCCAAGCTTGGGCAAGCAGACAAGGGGCTCGAAAAAGTAGACAAGTTAATCAAAGATCAGCCTGATAATTGGTTGAATCTTGAGCTTAAAGGGCGAATTTTGCGGGAGATTGGCAGGGCTGAAGATGCGGAAAAAACCTATGAAGCCCTTATCGAGAAAATTAAAACAGACAAAAGGCTTGGGAAAGAAGAAAAGGAAGATTTTGTTGAAGAAGTAAATTATACCCTGAGTAATGTTTACATCGACTTGAAGAAGGTGAATAAAGCCACTGAAGTTTTGGAAAAGTTATTGGAAAAGAATCCTGAAAATCCCACATATTTAAATGACCTTGGTTACGTGCTGGCAGATAACAATTTGCGACTTGAAGATGCCGAAAAAATGGTGAAAAAAGCGATTGAGTTGGAAAGGCAGCAGCGCAAAAAAATAAAAGGTTTAAAGCCAGATGATGACAGGGATAATTCCGCTTATCTGGATAGTTTGGCTTGGGTTTATTTCAAACAGAAAAAATTCGAGGAAGCCAAAAAGCTTCTGCTTGAGGCAGTAAAGGATGAAGAAGGTCGTCATATTGAGATACTTGATCACCTTGCGGATGTGCATGAGGCATTGGGAGAAAAGCAAAATGCCCTCAAGGTTTGGAAGGAAGGTCTGGAAGTGGTAACTCCATCCAAGCGTGATCAGGATAAAAAGTCAGAGGTTGAGAAAAAAATCAAGAGATTGACAGGACAGTGAGATTCAAATTTTTTTTAAAGTTCAGTGGTGAAATTCTTTGGAAGGGGCCGAAGTGAATTCTCCCTTCCAAATCTTTTTTGATATCACACTTCCAAATGCCTCCACGTGGTTTTATTTTTCTCTTATTCTTTCTTGTGCTTTCTTTCTTAAATTTAATCGCTTAATTAGTTTTAGAAGCTTGGATATTTTTGCCATTTATCTTTTTATGCCGGGTTTGCTTCTACTTCTAGAAGGCAGCACGGATCCGCGTATTTGCTATTCTTGGTTGATGATTGCTTCCCTCTATTGGTTGGTTCGTTGTCTTTTGGATTTGATTTTGGAAAGGCGTCCGGCTTTCAAGCCTAATCTTAATGTTCCTGGAATGCTTTGGATGGCGATGGCTTTGTACGTGAGTTTGGTTGCAGTGGCTATCAGAGAGCCGCAGGTTTCCGACCAAAAACAATTGCGATCGCAAACACCCATAGATAAAGTGCGGGAACATGGTGAAAAGATGATCGAGGTTCGTAGTGGTGCAAATCTTGATGTTTCTGTTTTGAGATTGTGGATGGAAAGGGGTTTGTTCCTTTTTTGTCATTTGGTTATTTCCGTGGCTTTAGTGCTAATATGCTGGAAACATTATGGAGACTATCATCTGGGATTTGCGGCGGTTACCTTGTTCTTTTTACTTCCATATTCTTACCTGTTAATGCCTTATGCCGGTTTAAAATTTGGAAGATGGGATCATTCTTGGTTGATGACGCTTCTTCTATGGGCTTTGGTGTTTTACCAGAAGCCTAAGGTTTCTGGCGGCCTAATGGGAATTTTGTTTGGAAGTTTGGTTTTTCCAATAGTTTTGTTGCCTTTATGGATTTCTTTTTATCGCGGCAGAGGAGTGATCGCTTTTGTAGCTTCGGCCCTGGTTGGTTTTGTGACTAGCTTGGCGATTGTCTTTCTTGCCTATGAAGGTAATGCAAATGCGTTGATTTCGACATGGATTGTTTCTGACTGGTTGCCTTGGCGAGAGCCTATGGCTGATACACAGAGTTTTTGGCATGGAATACATTGGGCTTACAGGTTGCCAGTGTCACTAGTTTTTCTTGTCTTTTCGATTTCTGTTTTCTTTTGGCCTTTTCCAAAATCATTTAGCCATCTTGTGGCCATAAGCGCTGCGCTTTTAATTGGTATTCAGTTTTGGTATGCAAACCATGGTGGAATGTATATTCTTTGGTACCTGCCACTTTTAATGATTGTTATTTTCAGGCCAAGTTTTGTCGTTCCTGAAAAAAATATTGCTCAGGGGTAAGGGGTTCGCAAATTGATAGCAGGAAAAAAATCTTTGGAGGGTTTGGGGTTTGTCTTGGTAATAGCGGCTTTGGTGTTGCCTATTCAGGTTGCTAACTATCAAAAAAAACAGTTTCGCAATTTTCATGTTGTGAATCCCAATGTCATTTATAGGAGCGGGCAGATGCCTTTGCCTGCAATTCACAAAATAATCAATGACTTTCATATCAAATCGATAGTTTCGCTGAGGGATTCTTACGATGCAGGAAAGGCGCCTCCAGATGCCGCTGAAGAAAAATTTGCTCAGGAATACGGCCTTAAGTATTTGAGGTTGACCCCAAAAAAGTGGGAATCTGAATCTGGAGAGACGCCCCCTGTCCTGGAAAATATTTCAAAATATCTCGAATTGATTTCAGACCCAGCTAATCTGCCGGTGCTTGTTCATTGTTTTGCAGGAATCCACCGAACTGGGGCGTACTGTGCCATCTATCGCATGGAATTTGAGGGATGGTCCAATGATAAAGCGATCGATGAATTAAAAAAAATGGGATACGACCAGATCGAAAAAGAAAAAGATGTTTACGGTTTCATCAAGAATTATAAACCGAATTCCATTTCCGAGATCAGGAAGAATAAAAACCCTTAAGGGCTTGAATTGCGCTTTTCCATCGATTCCTCTGCTTGATTCTTTCCGCACCAGAAAGTAGGGGATTTGTAGCGAGATTTGATGTGTTTTTATTTTCCAGAAATGTTTTTTTGTCAATGAAGCCAGCGCCCAGCGCTGCTAATAACCCAGCCCCAACGGCGGTCATTTCTTCACAGTGAGCCTTAACCATGCTAATTCCTGTGATATTCGAAAGAATCTGATTAAATAATGTATTTGCAGTCATTCCGCCGTCAATGGACAAGCCTTCAGCGCTAATGTTTTGAATGATTTCTGTTTCTTCCAATAAATCGGCTAATTGGTGGCAAACTCCTTCCATTGCTGCCAAAGTGATTTCTTTCTTTGAAATATTTCTGGTAAGGCCGAGAATACTGCCTTGGAAACTACTATCCCAATAGGGGGTTCCGAGGCCGGTTAAAGCAGGAATAAATAATATATTTGTGCTTTTGTTTGCGGTTTTAGCCAAGTTTTCCGAATCAGCCGAAGCGTTGAAAAATCCCAGAGAATCTCTTAGGAATTGAATTGCCGCGCCAGCAATGAAAACACTTCCTTCCAATGCATATTCCAAATCGTTACTTAAAGTGGCTGCTAAGGTTGTAAGTAATCCATGCTTTGAATGAATAATTTTTTTGCCGGTATGCTGAAGCAAAAACGCTCCTGTGCCAAACGTGCATTTGGCCAACCCTGGTATATTGCATCGATGCCCTACCAGGGATGCCTGCTGATCGCCGGCCACGCCATAAATGGGAATCCCATCCGGTAAGAAATCCAGATTGGATGTTGTTCCAAATAAGGAAGAACTTGGTTGAATATTGGGAAGTATTTCCCGTGGTATTCCAAATAAGTCTAATAATCCATCATCCCATTTCCCTGTTTCCAAATCCATTAACATGGTTCGGGAGGCGTTTGAGTGGTCTGTTAGAAAAGACTTTCCAGAGGTGAGATTCCAAATCAAGAAAGTGTCAACGGTGCCTGCGTGAATCTGATTTAAGCCATTAGCAAGGTTTTCCGACCGAATTTTCTCCAAAATCCATTTAATTTTGGTGGCAGAAAAATAAGGGTTTGGAAACAGTCCGGCCTTTTTGTGAATAAAATCTTTCCGGTGTGAAAAGGTTTTACATATTTCGGTAGTTCGGACATCCTGCCAAACAATGGCATTGTAATAATGCTTGCCTGTTTTGGGATTCCACAAAATGGTGGTTTCTCTTTGGTTGGTTATGCCGATAGTCGAAATATTTTCAGGTTTTAAATTCAGTTGATTTAAAACAGTAATAATGGTTGATTTTACACTGTTCCAGATTTGATTGGGTGAGTGTTCCACCCAGCCGTCATGAGGGTAAATCTGTTGAATTTGTTCGTTGGCAAAGCCGAGAATTTTTCCATCCGGTTCCATAACCAAGGATCTGGTGGATGTGGTGCCTTGGTCTACAACGAGAATTTTTTGCGAGCTCATGTTAAGCCTTTAATCAGATTTAGTTGAATAAGTTCTTAAAATAGTCGGTGGGATGAGGCATAGAAAGTTTTTTCGGTAAAACCAATGAAAATTATCTGGAAAGAAATAATCCTTGGTTTTTTTTGGGCTTTTAATTTTGCTGTTATTACCACGCAAGGAAGCGTTTATCTGGAAAGAAATCATAATGAAAAATGGGTGATTGGCTTACATGGGGCATCCTATTATCTGAGCGCTGGTATTGCTTCCTTGTTTTTGCCTTCCGTTATAAAAGGTTTTGGAACTCGACCCGTTTTGCTTATAGGTGTTTCGGGTGCAGGTCTACCGGCGATTGCTTATACCCTTGTGAATCATTCATCTATTTGGTTGATATTGCGAATTATTCATGGATTTTTTTCAGCGCTAACAATTGTTGCCATGGAATTGTTGGTTTTTCAAAAGAGTGCCGAGGAGAGTAAAGCGGGTAATTTTGGTTTGTTTGAATTATCTTTGGCAGTGGGTGCTGGATGCGGTGCAATTGTTGCCCCTTTCTTGGAAAATGTTTATTCAGGCCTAGCTTTTTATTCTTCGGGGATACTGGCATTTTTTTCTCTTTTATTTGTTCCCAATAACAAAGACTTTTTATTAGCCGAGGGAGAATCAAATTTATCCTGGGAGGAATTTTGGAAGTTGATGTTTTTCTTTGGAACAGCATTTACACAGGGGTTCTTGGAGGGAGGGATCCTGGCATATTTAGGCGTGAGTTTAATGCATCAGCATTATCCGGATACCCAGATATCCGTGATTTATGCTTTCATGTTTACAGGAATTATTGTTTCTATGGCTTTTATTACCAGGTTCGCTGATTATTGGGGTGGGAGAAGGGTTTTGTTCATTAGTCACCTGGTCAGTTTTTTAGCATTAATGTCTATAAATTTTGTCTCTATTTTTCCTGTTTGGTGTGGTGGATTGTTTTTCGTCGGTTCTGCGGTGGGATGTCAGTATGCAATTGCTTTAGTGGAAATTGGGCGATTCCTGAATCCAACAAAACAACCTTCAGGAAACTCCATGTACCTCGCGTTTAATTGTATTGGAAGTGTTATGGGGCCATTAGTATTAGGGGGAGTATTAACAATTATGCCTTATGATATCATTCCATTAGTTCTCATGTTTCCTGTTGCGGTGATGATTTTTGGGTGTTCTTTTAAAGTGATGAAAAAATCAAGGAATGGTTTGGGGAATGGATAATACAAATAAACGCGAGCCAATTCGTCTTCCCATACTTCAAAAGTGGGATTGCCATGTTTGTGGCACATGTTGCAAGGAATATTTGGTGAGACTCAGCGAGGAAGAGGTTCTGGAGATTGAATCACAAAAATGGGATAAGAACGAGGAATTGGCGGGGTATGATCCCATTAAAGTTAAGGGGCTTATTTTTAAGAATTATTTTTTGAATCATCGGAAGGATGGTTCTTGCGTATTTCTTGACGATAACAATCTTTGCAAGATCCATAAAAAGTTTGGCCTTTCTGGAAAGCCCCTGCCCTGCCAAATGTTTCCATACATATTGGTGCCGACAGGTAAATTCTGGTCTGTAGGTGTGAGGTTTGCTTGTCCTTCCGCAACTAAAAATTTGGGCGCTCCGGCGAATGAACAAAAGGAACAGATTACAAGATTTAGAGATATCCTGGTTAAGAGGGAAAAATTTACGGTTAGTATTTCTGATCACCCAATTAAACCCAGGCTTGATTCAAATTTAGATGTGGATTGGGATATAATTTATCTCATTCGAGATGCTATCAAAAATATTCTGCTATTCTCCAAAGACAATATTCCTTTGGGGTTAAGGCGAATTTATGGTTTTTCAAAGGAGCTTTCCAAGACAAAGTTGAACCAGCTTAACCCTGATCAAACAATCGATTTTTTGGATATTTTCTCCAAAATGGTCATCAGTGAAGTGCCGGTTGATGCCTATTCCATTCAGCCCCCAGGTTGGGTGGATAAAGTTCTTTTCAGGCAGATGTGCGCTTTGTTTTCAAGAAAAGATCATGGGCCTAATAAGGGAATTGCGGCAACTGGCAGGGTAAGTCTTTTTCGCGCTGCAGTGCATTTTGCCAGAGGGACCGGGGAAGTACCAAAGTTAAATGCTTTTACTGGCAATATTACCTTTCAGCAAATTGATCTGAACCGCTTGGAAATCGACAAAGATTGTAATGATTTACTTTTCAGGTATTTTTTCACAAAATTCGATTCGTTGCAATTCTTCGGTGCTAGTTCTTATGGAATGTCGTTTTGGGAAGGTTTGTATCTCCTTTTAACCCTGTACCCTGTAATTATTTGGGTTGCGTTGACTATTAATTCTTCTGATGGATTTTATAAAGACCTTGAGAAATCCATGGAAATTGTAGACGATCATTATGGGTTTAACAAAATACTGGGTTCTTTCAGACAAAGAACTTCCTTTTCTTTGCTTTGCAGGAATGAAGGAATCCCCAAATTAATCTCGTGGTATTCAAGAAAACCTGTGGCTTAGCATTTGCGGACAACACCAGCAAGAATACCGAGAATTTTTGCATCTGAACCTGGTTGCACAATAATTGGGTTCATGGAGGTGTTGCAAGGTTCCAAGCGAATCTGACCCCTGTCATGGAAAAACCGTTTCAAGGTCACTTCATTGTCAATCATGGCAACGACTCGTTCACCGTTGATTGCATTTTCCTGTTTTTTAACAACAATAAAATCGCCGTCTTGTATGTGGTCTTCAATCATGGAAAAACCGCGAACTTGCAATACAAAATGGTTTTCGCCATGAAAGAGATTCTCTATATCCAAGTTTTCTTCTTGGGCAATGGCCTGAATTGGACTTCCAGCAGCAACACTTCCCAGGAAAGGTAACCCTTTCTTGTTTTTTTTGGGTTGAATAACCTGAATTGCCCGGGCGGAAAAACCTTCCCTTGAAATTAACCCTTTTTTTTCAAGTGCCTTTAGGTGGCACATTACTCCGTTTGGGGATTTTATTCCGAAGTTGTGCCCAATTTCCCTAACAGTTGGGCCATATCCCCTGTTTTCGATTTTTTCACGAATGTAATTGAAAATTTCACGCTGTCTTTGAGTAAGGCGGTCAGATTCTTCAGCCATGAAATGCTCCACCTGAACTTTAGTTCAATGTACATAGGTATATGTAACCTTATTTTTATAAATTGCAAGGTTTTTCTTACTATTGAGGGTTACAATTTGACCAAAGATATTGAACAGCAACCGTAGAAGGGTAAAAATTGAACATTCAAAATCTAAGTTCCTATTTTCGTAACATTATTGAAAATAAAGCCCTGGATGAAACTTTGGCATTGGAGTTGTTTCGTTCATTTTTGGAAAACCCAGAACCTGAAGCGGTGTTTGGAGCGTTTCTGTTTTCATTAGCCGACCATGGATTTTCTCCTGATTTTCTATCCAATGCAGCGGATGCCTTGTTACAAAAAGGAAATTCCCTTGGAATATCTCCTATTACGAATGCCATGGATACCTGCGGCACTGGTGGGGATTATTCCTCATCTTTTAACGTTTCCACAACGGTTGCTTTTGTTCTTGCGGCCGGTGGGGTGCCAATTGTCAAACATGGCAACAGAGCGGCTTCTGGAAAATCTGGAAGTGCTGATGTGCTTATTCAGCTTGGTATTCCCATGGATGTTTCCATGGAAGATCTGGCAACCTGTTTTCAAAAAGAAAAAATATGTTTCTGCTTTGCCCCGGCATTTTATCCGTTCCTTAAAAACATCGCTCCAATCAGAAAGCAATTGGGTTTCAAGACAATTTTTAACTTTGTCGGGCCCCTAGTAAATCCAGCTAGAGTCAGATTTCATCTGCTAGGGGTTGGAAGAAACCAAGACCTTGATTTGTACGGCCGGGCTCTTCAAAAGATGGGAAAAAGTGGAATTGTGCTTTGTGGTGGTGGAAGAGTAGACGAAGCAGTTTTGGATTCATCCACGGAAATTCGAATCGTTAATCCGGATCAAATACTTTCAAAAATACTTCAACCCGAAGATTTTGGTTTACCCAGTGTGGCTACCAGCCAACTTGCCATTGATTCTGTTGAAGCGAGTGCAAAAATTATATTAGAAGTACTTTCCGGGAAGGTGGGGCCAGCCAGCGAGGTGGTGATGGCAAATGCGGGGCTGGGTTTTTGGGGATTTGGAATTTCGCCTTCCCTGAAAGATGGGGTAAATCTTGCAAGATCGGTTCTTTGTGAGAAAAAAGCATTGAATCTTTACTACAGGCTTCGAGATTTTTTCTCTCAAAAATGAATGGGGTTGTTGTGGGTAAAAAGGTGGTCCTGATAACTGATCCGGGTATAGATGGTGCATTTGCCACCATTCTGGCACTCCATGAACCTTCCATTGAATTACTGGGTGTTTTGCCGACTGCAGGTAATGTTTCTTCTTCCCAAGCCACAGTGAATGCGCAGATCATTCTGGAGCAAGTGGATCCTCCGCGATGGCCCCGAATTGGATCCGCAATTCCAATTGAATACGACACAGATGGCACCAGATTACATGGTTCAAATGGTCTTGGAGGAATAGACTTCCCCACGGCAAAACTTCATCGTTTGACACCATCCGACAAATTACTGGTCGATTTGGTGAAACAGCATAAACATGAAGTCTCGGTGGTAATCATGGGGCCTTGTACGCTATTTGCCAAGGCTATTGAGAGGGAACCGGAGTTGCCTTCATTAATCGAAAAACTCGTTGTGTTGGGGGGTACCTGGCACGAACCGGGCAACAGCGGTCCAGTTTCAGAATTTCATTTTTTCTGTGATCCAGCTTCTGCCCAAAAGACTCTTCATTGTGGGGCACATACCACATTGCTTCCGTTAGATGTCATGCGCAGGCTTGTTTTTTCTCCGAGTGAGTTGTTGCAAATGCCTTGTCAGGATTCAAATGCCAGCCAGTTTTTGAAGAAAATAGTTTCCCACGGAATTGGGGCGACTTCCGCGATATATGGAATCGAAGGTTTTCACTTGAAAGATGTTTTAGGGTTGATCCCTTTGATACTTCCAGGAAAAATTAAAACAAAGACTGTTTGTGTTAATGTGGAAACCCATGGCCATTTAACCAGGGGAATGAGCGTCATAGACACCCGCTGGGGTGTGAAGAAAAATGGTGCCATTGAAATGGCGGTGGATTTTGAAGAATTAGAAATACGCAGCAGAATCCTGCGTATTATGGAATCGTTTTGAAATACTTAGCCCCTGGCTTTCCACTCCGGTGTAATAAGCCAGCGTAAAAAGGCGCTTGAAAAACGAGGGTTACCCTCCAACTGTAAAAGTGCCGCTCCGCACTTATCAAGGCTCAAGCCGCAACCTTGGTATCCCAATAGCCAACTTGTCAAGATTGCAAGGTCAGGCATATGCCCAAACAATGCAATTTTCTCAAAAGCCAAATCATTTAGGGCACTAACAATGATTTCCGGGCTTGCACCTGCCTTCAGTTCATCTTTTTCAAAATAAGTTTTTGATGGGTTGACAAGTTTTGGGAAAACCAACTGTGCGGTATGTTTGGCCCTGACCAAAGGACTGGTTAAAACAAAGTCAGGGCTCCATTTTAACTTTTTAAGGCTTTTTCTTAGCCTTTTGGCTTGTTTTAGACCCCTTTGGCTTAGAGGTCTCTCGGCATCTGTAAGGATATCTGTTCCATCCATATCCAAGGCTTCCGCGTGGCGAACGATAAGGATTTCCATGTTTGGTTCCTAATGTGCGAGTTTTTCTAAAGATATCTTATTTCCAAAGGCTTCTTCTTCCATTCTTCCCTTTTGATTATGCGCCTTTTGCATATAATTTCAGTTCGCTCTATTTGAAATGTTGGAAGTAAGGATTTGGTGAAATAGCATGCAAAGAAATGATATCAGAAACATTGCCATCATTGCCCACGTTGATCATGGCAAAACAACTCTCGTTGACCAGATGCTTAGGCAGTCCGGTCTTTTCCGGGAAAGTGAACTACGGGGCGAAAGAATTCTGGATTCCAACGATCTGGAAAGAGAGCGTGGTATTACCATTCTGGCGAAAAATATTGCCCTGAAAATTGGTGATACAAAAATCAACATCCTGGATACCCCTGGCCACGCTGACTTCGGTGGTGAGGTGGAGCGTGTTTTGAAAATGGCAGATGGTGCGTTGCTTTTGGTGGACGCAGCCGAAGGCGTTATGCCCCAGACCAGATTTGTGCTGCGAAAAGCATTTGCTTGTGGCTTAAGGCCTATTGTAGTTATCAATAAGATTGACAGACCGGATGCCAGAATTGACGAGGTTCTTAACGGGGTGTTTGATCTTTTTGTGGAACTAGATGCCGATGAAAAGACTCTTGATTTTCCAGTAATATACGCTTCAGGTCGCGATGGCTTGGCCACTTTGGATATGAATGTTCCCGCTAAGGATTTTCGTCCGCTTTTTGATTCGATACTAAAACACGTTCCCGGTCCCGAGGCAGATGTAAATGCTGCTTTGCAAATGCTTGTTGTAACCTTGGATTACAGCGAATTTGTGGGAAGAATTGCCGTGGGGCGTATCTTTGCTGGCAAATTGAAAAAAGGTCAGCGTATTGCCCACCTAAAGCCTGATGGTGCAAAAAAGGAAAAAAATCTCACCCAGCTTTACTCTTTTGATCGCCTTGGAAGAATTGATGCTGAGGAAGCTACTGCCGGAGATATCTGCGCAGTGGTTGGTTTGGAAGATGTGGAAATTGGCGATACCATCGCTGCACTGGATAATCCTGTTCCATTACCTGCAATCAAAGTTGATGAACCAACTCTGAGTATGGTTTTCAGAATCAATGACTCACCATTTACCGGTCAGGAAGGCACTTATGTGACCAGTAGGCAGTTGCGTGACCGGCTTATGAAAGAGCTGGAATCGAATGTTGCGTTGCGGGTTACGCCAGACGAAGTGAAAAAAGATGAATTTCATGTCGCGGGTCGTGGATTGCTTCATCTTTCAGTATTGCTCGAAAATATGCGTCGGGAAGGGTTCGAACTTTCTGTTGGAAAACCTCGCGTTATCACCAAAAAAGATGGTGACAATGAGCTTGAACCAGTCGAATACCTGGTGATTGAAACCCCGCCAAACACGGTTGGTTCCGTCATGGAATTGGTTGGTAATCGCAGAGGTGAATGCTTGAAGATGGATGGTAAAGGTGCCTTGACCCATATTGAATTCCTTATTCCAGCACGCGGTTTAATTGGCCTGAGGACCAGGCTGATGACTGCAACCAGTGGCGAAGCAATCGTTCATCATAACTTTTATGATTATCAACCGGTAAAAGGTGGTATCCCCCAGAGAGCAAACGGTGTTTTGGTATCGACAGAAAACGGCCGAGTCACCGCCTATGCCCTCGATAATCTGCAGGATAGGGGAATTCTTTTTGTGCCTGTTGGTGATGAGGTTTACGAAGGGCAAATTCTTGGTGAGCATTGCAGGGATAATGATCTGCCGGTGAATGCTTGCCGTGAAAAGAAACTCACCAACATGCGTGCGTCAGGATCAGACAAGTCTATCATCATAAAGCCACCAAAAGTCCTTACGCTTGAACTTGCTCTGGAATACATCGAAGATGATGAACTAGTGGAAGTTACTCCCAAAGCCATTCGCCTTAGGAAGATTTTCCTCAAAGAGACGGATAGGAAGAAACACGCAAGGCAATCATCCTGATGATGTTTTAATCTTTAAGGTGCTTTACAATTTTTTGAAGCACATCAAACAGGTACCAGGCTGCGGAGTAATGCCCGCAGTCATACCAATAAATAGTTTGTCGGCCGCTTTTTTCCCAGAGAAGCTTGGCCATTTGGGGAGGTACTATTTCATCCCTGCTGCCAGCGAATTGGATTACCTGTTTGGATTTAAGGTTCTCGGCTCTCGTTATCGGGTCCACTGGGGCAAGCAGTTTGGAAAGGTCTTCTTTTTTACCACCAAATAGCAAGAAGGCTTGTTTAAAAGGCTTCGCAGCGGGATGTTCCAGATAACCGTCAATAAGGCCGCCCCCTCCAAGTAAAACCACAACTTTCGTAACATCAGGTTCCATTTCAGCACTTAAAGCTCCAACCATGCTCCCAAGGCTGGTTCCAGTAATTGCAATTCGCTTTTTATCAACTTCTTCACGACTTTTTAGCCAAGCCACAGCAGTTCTTACATCTAAAACTGTTTGTTGAATGGCGCGAAAAGTATGTTTAAGGTCTGGGGAAAGTAACCTAATTCCACTTTTGGGTGGACGCCTGGGGCCATAATACGCCATTTGAACAAAGAGGGCCCCTACTCCTTTGCTAGCGAGATGTGTTGCTATGGATCTGGAAAGTGATTGATCACCACCTGTAATGTCCAGAACTATGGTGGCAGGAAAAATCTTTTCACTCTTCGGGACATAGTATTCCGCATAGACGGTATTATTTTCTAAATGAGGTGATTTAATAGGCGAGTTAAAAGTTAATACATAAATATCAGTGTTTGAATGGGATAAAAGATTTTTCGGGCGTAAAGTGAAATCTATTTTGGTCGTTTGTAACTGATATTCTTTTGGAGTAGTTTCTGGTTCTTTAAGGTTTCCTACTTCAAGCGACCCAGTTTCAAGGGGAAAACGAAAATCCGGGGAGGCAAATCCCAAGGTTATATGGGTGAAAAAAGCCAAGATCGATGGTAGATACATGGCATTCCCTAAATAGTAAGGAAAAAAGTTATCCCATCATTTCCCGAAAAGATTCAAAAAGATAACCGCTGTCATGAGGTCCCGCCGATGATTCCGGATGATATTGAACACTCATGACTTTGTGTTTTTTATGTTTCATACCCTCAACTGTGTTGTCGTTAAGGTTGATGTGGGTAACTTCCATTTCGGCAGGAAGTGAGCTGGCATCGACAGCGAAACCGTGGTTTTGTGAGGTAATCTCCACCTTTTTGTTTTCGAGGTTCAATACAGGTTGATTGGATCCCCTGTGACCAAATTTCAATTTAAAGGTTTTTGCCCCACAAGCATGGCCAATTAACTGATGGCCAAGACAAATGCCAAAGATGGGTTTTTTGCCAACCAAGTAACGAATGGTTTCATGAGCATAAGTAACAGCTGCAGGATCACCAGGGCCGTTTGAAAGAAAAATCCCATCCGGGTTATGGGAAAGAATATCTTCAGCTTTGCAATTTCCAGGTAATACTGTGACCTGACAGCCAACCTGAACAAGGCAGCGGAGAATATTTTGTTTCATGCCGAAATCCAACGCTACTACCTTATGCGATGGCTTATGTGTGGGTAAATACGTGACAAGATTGCTGGTGAATCCCTCGGTCCATTGGAATATTTTGCTTGGCATTACTTTTTTTGCCAAGTCTGCCCCAACAATCGATGGGCTGGAAATAGCTTTTTGAACAAGGCTTTTATCATCCAAGTCGGTGCTGGAAATAATGCCTTTCATGGCTCCACGAATGCGAATTTTTCGAACTAAAGCCCTGGTATCGATCCCTTCAATCCCAGCTATTCCAGCGTTTTTTAGATAAGAATCCAAACAGCCGGAAGAACGGTAATTGCTTGGGTGCTGGCTTAATTCGCGGACTATGAAACCTTCAACTTGTGGAGAATTCGACTCAACATCCTGCTGATTGACTCCGTAATTACCAATAAGGGGATAGGTCATCGTGACGATTTGCCCCTTGTAGGATGGATCTGTAATTATTTCCTGGTAACCCGTCATACTGGTATTAAAAACCACTTCGCCAAGGGTTTCCGTTTTGGCTCCGAAGCCTTTTCCTGTAAAAACCGTCCCATCTTCCAAGGCTAGTTTGGCTTGCATATCCAAGAAGATTCCTTTTAAGGAAGTAATAATTACCTTCAACTTTTTTACAGGCTAATCATCAGGTTTCCAATCATATTTTTCCAAACTAGTGCTGAAGTTGATGAATGTCGTTGCAGAATTTGAATAAATTGTTTCTTAAACTTTCCATGGGGAGTCCAATTACATTGGTCAGGGAGCCTTTTTTAAGGGTAACCCAAGGATCGTTTGACTCCTCGATGGCGTAGGCGCCGGAATGCTCTTTCCAGGACCTTGTTTCCAAATAATTCTCAAGTTCAGAATCGGTTACGTGTCGAAATTCAACCAGGGATTGTTCTTGCCAGCAAAGTTGGTTTCCTGAATCCACATCCCAAAGGACCACTCCCGTCCATAGTTCATGGGTTTTGCCCGACATACTCCTTAGCATTTGGAAGGCATGTTCGCGATTTTCAGGTTTCATAAGGGGTTTCTTGTCCATCCAGCCTATGGTGTCCGCACAGATAATGACGCTGGAAGTAACTTTTGAGGAAACATCATTAGCTTTGATCCATGATGTCCATGCAACTTGGCTTCGAGGGCATTCAAAGCCGGATTTTGGTTCTTCAACGGTTGGCTTCACAACATTAAATTTTGGTATGAAATTTTTTAGCAGTTTATGTCTGGCGGGTGAACCGCTTCCCAAGACTATGGTTTTTTCCATGGTTCGCAAATCCGTTCTACAATTGGATGAAACTTTGACGGAGTTAAATCATCCTGACAAATCATGCGGTCGCATTTCATTAGATAGCTTGCTTTGCAGGGTACTGAAGTTTCCAGCGCATTATCAAATTGGCCATATGGTCCATTCCATGCGACTTTTGTGCAAAGAAACGGGCTGATTACCGGGATTCCCTGTGCCACAGCAATATGTAGTGGTCCAGTGTCATTGGAAAAGGTGAAATCAAGACTTGAAATCAAATCAACCAGGCCTGAAAGGGAAGTTTTTCCAACTAAGTTTGTTAGGGGAATTTTATTTGAAAGTGCGTTTTGAATTTTAGTTGCACTTTCAACATCATCAGGCCCTCCAAAAAGAATAACACTTCCCTTGGTGATATTTATTGCCTTTGAAAGCAAGTCACAGAAATATTCAAGTTTCCATTGCTTCGTCCGCCAGCGTGCTCCTGGGCAACATCCCACCCATGGCCTTGGAAGATTTTCCAAGACACTTTGAAACGATGGATCGTATGTCCTTGGAAAGGATCCATTTGGAGCTTTACCTTGGCAACCCAAGAACTTCGCCGCTTCCCAATATCTTTCCACGGAATGCATATTACCCGGGTTCGGATATGGCACAATGTGGGTGTAAAATGCCCGGGATCCTTCGCGGCAATCTTCAAGCCCTATTCGAATGGGCGCTCCACTCAAGCGTGAGATAATTCCTGTTCTTAAAAGGCATTGTAAATCGATGCTGATGTCAGGCCTGAAGGATCGAATTTTGCCTATTATGCTGGAAAAACTTCTGATCCCTTTGAATATCCCGTTCTTCCAGGAATTCCGATCAAATGGAAATAGCTCGTTAATGGCTTCATGTTTGGCCAAAAGTTGAGTGTAAGACTGATTGATTAGCCAGCCGATTTTTGAGGAAGGATATCTTTGCCGAATGCCTTCAAGAAATGGTAGAGCATTGGCGATGTCACCAATAGCGCTGGGTTTCAAAACAAGAATTCTTTCGGGTGTTTTGTTAAGTTCCATTATCATTTTGTCTCAAACCAAGTTCAAGCTGCGGTTTAGGTTAATCTGGCATTGGTAAACCTGCTGAAATCCTCAAAAAAACGCGGATAGGTTTTGCTGACACAAGATGGGTTAAGAATGGTTATTCCAGGAACTTTTAGACCTGCAACAGCAAAACTCATCGCCATCCGGTGATCATTATAAGTTGTAATTTCAGCCGCTTGAAGTTTTTTGGGGTGGATAACAATACTGTCTTGAAATTCCTCGACTTTTGCGCCAATTTTTTGGAGTTCAGTCGCAAGAGCCGAGATGCGATCTGTTTCCTTGTGCCGGATATGTTCAATATTTCGAATTCGGGTTGGGCCATCCGCAAAACATGCAACCACCCCCAGAGTCATGACGGTGTCACTTATGGCGTTCATGTCGATATCAATGCCCCTGAGAGTTCCTCCTGTGACTTTAGTAACCTGGCTGGATTGTTCCACCTTGCATCCCATTTTTTCCAAGGCTTTTACGAAATGGATATCGCCTTGCATACTTTGGCTACCCAACCCAGGGGTTATAACTGTGCCACCTGTTATAGCTGCCATGGCATAAAAATAACTTGCGGCAGATGCATCGGGTTCTATGTGATAATTAAATAATTTTCCCTCTTGTTTGCCAGGTATTTCAAATTCTCTTTCAGATGTGTGATGGATTGTCAATCCCCACGCTTTAAGCATTTGAATTGTCAATTCGATGTAGGGTTCGGAAACAATCTTCCCAATTAAATGGATTTTGGAATTCCCCCTGGCAAGGGGTGCTGCCATAAGAATACCGCTTAGGAACTGGCTACTGGTGGAAGTCGATATTTCAGCATTGCCCCCAGACCATCCTTTGGTGTTTATGCGAACAGGTGGGCAATCGTTTCTTGTGACACTGCTGGCATCAATCCCTAGCTGATTAAGGCAATTTAACAAATCGCCTATGGGCCTTTCCCTCATTCGTTTAATTCCATCCAGCAGGAATTCACCATTTCCAAGAGCTACCATTGCGGTTAAAAACCTCATAGTGGTGCCAGAATTAGCGGTAAATAACTCAGCTTTTGAAGCTGGAATTATTCCTGCTGATAAGGGTGATTGGATGGTTATTGTGTGTTTTTGCCAATCTGCCTTGATTATGTAGCCAAGTTTTTCAAGGCAACCAACCATGATTTCTGTGTCTTCACTTTGAAGAGCGCCAGAAAGAACGGTTTGATTTTTGCCTGTGTTTAATGCTGCCAATACCATTGCCCGGTTGGTAATACTTTTGGAACCGGGTGGTATGCATTCAAACTCCACCCTGTTGGTTGAAGGATGGATGGTTATTTTTTCAGGAAAACTATGATTCGTGTTATTCATGAATTTTATCGTAATTGACCTTCAGTAAATAAAGTCCTTTTGCAGGTGCAGTGGGACCCGCATGATTTCTATTCCTGGATGCAATTATCTGTTCCATCTTTTCAACAGGCCAGAAGCCCCGTCCAATTTCTATCAGACTACCAACAATTGCCCTTACCATATTGTAAAGAAATCCGTCAGCTTCAACAGTAATCCAAATCCAATCTCCCATTCTGCTTATGATTGCTTTGTGAATGTTGCGAATACTGGTTGCGCGATTTGGCCAATCTGTTTCAAAACATTGGAAATCGTGTGTTCCCAATAAAGCCGTTGCGGCTACCCGCATTTTTTCTTCATCCAATGAATATTTTACTGTATGCGCATATTTTCGGCTGAATGGATCCGTGGCACGTGAGCATCGAATCACATATCGATAGGTTTTGCTAATTGCGCTTCTGTTTGCATCAAAGCAGATATTTACATCTTCCGCTTCAAGGATTGATACATCTTCTGGAAGATAACTATTTAGCGCCATGGCAATTCGAGTTGTTTCGATTGTGCTGCGTGTTTTGAAATTCGCGACCTGTCCCAAAGCGTGGACTCCGGAATCAGTTCTACCGCTTCCCATGAGTTTGGCTTCATGGCCTGTAACCTTTTCAATGGCTTTTTCAATGGTCTCCTGAATAGTCCTCTTTCCTGGCTGGGTCTGCCAGCCGAAGAATTCTGTACCATCGTATGAAATGGTCAGTTTTATGTTTTTTTCCGGGGATTCTTGCATTGTCGCAGAATAACCTCACAACTTCTTTCTAAGATAATGTATGATTGCAGCAGCTTTTTTCCTAATGGCCTTTTCATAGTGGGGTTTTTTGAATTGTTAGAAGACGAACCATGGATGAAACTTGCTCTGGAGCTTGCTGCCAGAGGGCGTGGTTTTGTGGAACCCAACCCCATGGTTGGAGCTGTGGTTGTTCAACAAAATGAAGTAGTTGGATTGGGTTGGCATGAAAAATTCGGTGGGCATCATGCGGAAATCAACGCATTAAATCAGGCAGGCGGTAACGCAAAAGGTTCTACTTTATATGTGACACTGGAGCCATGCTGCCATCATGGAAAAACTCCTCCATGCGTGGAATCTATTATTCGTGCAGGGGTGTCAGAAGTCGTATTTGCCATGGAAGATCCAAATCCTTTGGTTGCGGGCAAAGGACTTCAAAAACTTCAAGAGCAAGGAATCAAGGTTTCCAAATCGCAACTTGAAAAAGATGCAAGATTCTTGAACGCCCCTTTTATCAAGTCATTTACTGTGGGTAAACCATTTGTCATAGCCAAGTGGGCCATGACACTCGATGGTAAAATAGCCACTTACACCGGGGAATCCAAATGGATAAGTAATCCAGAAGCCCGAAAAATTGTTCATGAATTACGTGGGAGGGTTGATGGTATTTTGGTTGGCATCGGTACGGTTCTCAAGGATGACCCAATGCTAACCGTTCGCCCTGCAGGTGCGAGAACGCCATTAAGAATTATTTTGGATCCAAACGCCAAGTTGCCCCTGGATTGCCAACTGTTTAAAACGGCCCTGACGGCTCCAGTTCTAATGGTAGTTTCCAAGGCAGCAGATCCCCACAAAGTTAAGCTTCTTAAAACTCATGGAATAGGCGTTTTAATAATTGATTCCGACAAACCTGAAATAATTCTTAACCAATTGTTGGAATACCTAGGCTCAATGAGTCATCACAATTTATTGGTGGAGGGCGGTTCAACAGTTTTAGGGCATTTTTGGGACCAAAACCTCATTGATGAATGTCATATTTTTGTAGGGAATAAAATCATCGGGGGTGGAAAAGCTCTTTCACCCATTTCTGGCATTGGTTTTCAAAAAATCCCTGTCCCCACTCAATTTGAAGCTTCCTCTTTGAAGATATTGGACGACAACTTTTATTTTCAAGGAAGACTTGCCAAAGTCGAAAAATAATTCTCATAGGAACCTGGCGAGGTGGCTTGGCAGCAAAGGTTTCCAATTTAATAGTTTTTCAAGCCTAATTCCTAGGTTTATCAGCCTTAAATCTTGGTTATACCTACCAGCAATCTGGATACTGATAGGGAGTTTTTCATCATTAAAACCCACCGGAAGAGAAATGGTTGGTAACCCTGTGAAACTCCATGGGCTATTTAAGGCTGGATCCCCAGTGTTTGTCCGATCGGGAGCCACGGTAAGAGTGGCACTGGAAAACAGACCCTCTAGATGTTGCATCTGATTCTCAAACCATGTTTTCCAAACTTCCTTTTGGTTTAGTGCCTCCAGATATTCCATATTGGAAACCTTTCGTCCTTCATCAATAAGAGAAGTGATTTTTTCGGGATAATCCCAAGGTCTCCTTTCAATCCAGAACTCATGAACGCGAAACGCTTCATGAGCCATGATTTTTCGGTGGTACTTGAGGATGTCTGGAGCGTTATCAGGCAGATGAATATCCTTAAAAATTACCCCCTGTTTTTCCAGGGCCAACTTTGTTTCTGAAATTAAGGTTTTAATGTCTGGTGAAAGTTTGTCCCAGAAAAAGCCTTTTAAAAAGCCAATTGGCAGGCGAAAGTCAAATCCAGAAATTGCCGGTAGGGGCGACGATAGGGCCTGGAAAATTACTCCAAGGTCTTCCATGTTGTTTGCCATAAATCCCAAATGGTCCATGGACGGAGACAAAGGTAATATTCCTTCCATGGAAATCCATCCATAACTGGGTTTTATCGAGCAAACCCCGCAATAGGCTGCGGGTCTTGTGATGGAACCACCAGTTTGGGTTCCAAGTGCCAATGGAACCATTTGAGTTGCGATGGCCGCCGCTGAGCCACTGCTGGACCCTCCCGGGGTCCGTTGCTGGTTCCATGGGTTAACTGTCGGGGGCGGATCAAAGCTTGCGTAAGGCGTTGTCACGGTTTTTCCCAAAATGATTGCCCCTGCTTTTCTGAGCATCCGCACGCAATCGGCATCTTGCCGGGCAAAATTTTCAGTCCAGGACTTACAGCCTGCTTTGGTCGGCAAATCATTGACATCAATAATGTCTTTCACGCCTAGGGGAATTCCGTGGAGAGGTTCCAACGGGCCTCCGTCTTTGACCTGTTGATCCATTTTGATTGCATTCCGTTGGGCATGTTCTAAATCCAGAAATTCCCAGGCATGCACAAACATTTCCAGTTTTTGGATTTGTTCCACCGATTTTTTTAAAAGTTCTGAAGGGGAACTGTCGCCCGAACGAAATGATTCCTGTAAACTCTTTATGTTATTCATGAATTGATTGCCTTGGGGAAAAGTTTGGAAGGTAGATTAACATGGTGCATGTCGCGATTCTAGGTGCTTCTGGTTATACCGCTCTTGAATTAATGAAGATTCTTCTGCGCCATCCTGAAGTGAAAATAGTTTCTTGCGTTTCCAGGCAAGAAGAATGCCCCTGGGTGCATGACTTGCACCCCATTCTTCATGGGCAATTGGAAATAAGGTGTGAATCGTTGGATATTAAGTCGCTTTTGCTGAAAAACGTGAAATGTGTTTTTAGTTGTTTGCCTCATGGTGCAAGCATGGATGTTATCCCCGAAATTCTAAAGGCAGGTATCCGTGTTGTTGACCTTTCGGCGGATTATCGCTTAAAAGATCCTTTGAATTACAAAAAATGGTACGGTGAAGACCATAAGGACTTGGCGAATCTTTTCCATGCCGTGTACGGTTTGCCAGAATTTTCAGCCGCCGAGATACAAAAGGCCAATTTAGTCGCAAACCCCGGTTGTTACCCGCAGACCGCGATCTTGGGATTGGCGCCATTGCTTGGATTGGGACTTGCCCATGCAGATCAGATAATCGTCGACAGCAAAAGTGGGGTATCAGGTGCCGGAAGAAACCCAAAACAAAACACTCATTTTCCAGAGTGCAATGAAAGTGTTAGCGCGTATCAAGTTGGAAAGCACCGTCATACACCTGAAATGATACAGGCCTTGGTTCCTTTTGGCGGTAAAGGGGTTGATTTGATTTTTACCCCTCACCTGATTCCGATGGATCGCGGGATTTTTTCAGCAATATACGCCAAAAAGAAGACGGACTTGGATAAAAAAACTTTGATTCAGAAGGTGGCTGAATTTTATTCTGGTAAGCCTTTTGTTCGAGTTTTGGACAAGTTACCTGCAACTAAAGACTGCTGGGGAACAAACTTTATCAGTTTGAATTACGAGATAGTGAATGAATTCATTATTTGTTTAGCTGCATTGGATAATTTGGTAAGGGGGGCAAGCGGGGTGGCTGTTCAAAACTTTAATATCATGTTTGGTTTCCCTGAAAAAACAGGATTTTGATTCCTTATTGCTATTGACACGCTTTGTTTAAAGGTTATCTCGCTAGTGCTTTTAGCTAAAAGGGGATGATCATGAGAAAATATTTGAAGCAAGGTTTGGTAGCGATGGTTTTTATGGGGGTAGCTAATTATTCAATTGCCCAAAGTAGTACCCTAAATAATGGACAGACATCTGGTAATTGGAATCCATTTGCTGGTTTGTTTAACACCAAAACCAATATTACCCAACAAAAAGCTAGTCAAGCAGCTCAAAATCAGGGTAATCAGAGATTGGCTTCGCCAATGAATCTTTATCCAAGAACTAACAAGCTAAATAGCTATTTCGCTGATTTACCCATGTTAAGCAATTCTGTTCCAGTAGGAAGATCAACATTTCCCACACGAAATCAGTTGCCTGGAGCAGCATACTTGCAAGGTTTTGGCTACCGTTACGGCGGACAACGCTAAAATCTCTCTTAAATAATATTTCTTGGTAATTTTCTTTCTGGTATAAAATAAATAATCCGGAGAGGAAATTACCATGACTTATTTTCGTTTCGCATTTGTTTCTATGATAGCCTTATTTATGACCTTTGGGTTAATTTTAGGCCAGGAAAAAGACGCCAAAGATAAGGGAAAAGAAAAAGATAAGGATAAAGAAAAGGTTGAAAAACCAGCTTCGGATAACGCCAACAAAGAGAAATGGGTGGTTACCGGGCAAACGAATGCATTGATCAAGGAATATCGTGAAAGTGATGGTTCTTTGGTTCTTTCCATCCAGAGTGTGGAATTGAACCCCCAGGCAATGCAACAAATGCAGCAGGCCAGAATGCAGGGTGGTAAAGCAAATCCCCAGCAGGCAAGAATGAATTTGATGAAAGCCCAGGCAAATCTTTACAAGCAAAAAATGGAAGACGTGGAGTTTTTGTTGAAAGACGATGTTAAAATTCGCCAGTTGCTTCCCCCTGAATCCTTTGATGAAAAAGGGAATAAAAAGAGATTAAGTGCCAAGGAGCTTGCCGAGCTAAAAGGACCTGAGAAAAACTTGCCAGGTTTTCCTGCTGACCGGTCTGATTTAAATGGAAATACCTTGGTTCAGGTAACTTTTTCTTCCAAAGTGCAAAAGCAGGTGGCAAAAGCCGGTAATAGCGGCTTGGCAGGTATCGCCGCCGCAAAAGACGACCCTGAGACAGCCCGAGAGAAACGTCCCAGGGTATCTATGATTATTATCACGGGTAAAATAAATGAAAATACCAAGCGAAATTAGTATTTTGCGTTATTTCCTGAAGCCTTGATGCCTATTTTGGCCAGAGTTGACGCTGTACCTTCCATCATCATTTTCAATTCACTATTTACGGCAATAAATTGCCAGCCTTCTTTGATTCTTAATTCGGCCTCTTCAGGACTCATGCAATGAATCCCTGGAGCAACCTTGTTTCTCTTACATGCTTCAAGGATGGTTTTCAGTGCATTATTGAATTCATCTGCGGAGGGCGGTTTTCCATCCGGACTTCGCATGCTTGCAGCCAAATCATTCGGGCCCACAAAAATGGCATCTATTCCAGGCACTGAAAAAATGCTATCGGCATTTCTTACCGCATCAATATGCTCGCATTGAAGCACTACCAGAAGTTCATCATTGGCTTTATTGAAATAATCCGGAGCACTTGCGCCAAAATTAAGGGCATGAACGTTTCCGCCAACACTTCTTGTGCCTTTAGGTGGGTAAAGGACAGCGGAAACAGCATCTATTGCTTCTTGGCGTGAATTTACCATGGGTACCACCACACCGAAGGCTCCATTATCCAGCGCCCTCTTTATGTGATCATGACGGTTGCTGGGAACTCTAGCCAAGGGCACACAATTGGCATCTGCAATCGAGGCAAACATGTGAGTGGCTGTTTCCCAAGATACCAAGGTGTGTTCAATATCCACTGTGAGCCATGCAAATCCACTTCTTGCCATGAAACGGCTGGCAATGATGCTTCCAAGCGAAAGCCAAGTGCCCACACTGGGTTTTCCTTCTTTGAGAAGATTTTTTGCGTGGTTCGTTTTCATGGTAAATCCTTATGTTGAAGCAGTTCGGTATTTTTACAAACAACATCTTATATTGAAGCATCAAAATAAGAAACTTTTTAAATATCTGCCAGTGAATCAAAATTTATTTTGGTTTCATGGGTAAGGATTTAAATTAAAATGGTGCAATAAACATAGGTTGGAAAGAAAAGATTTTTATGACAACTTTTCGTCAGAACGATGTGTTGGGCAAAATTCAAACCGAGGTTGGAAAAAAAGTCTTTGGTTTGGAATCGGTGGTTAAAAAAATATTAGCCGCATTTTTGGCTGGTGGTCATGTTCTTTTGGAAGGTGTTCCTGGCCTTGCTAAAACTTCCTTGGCAAATGCCATGGCTAGTTCTATGGGGCTTTCCTTTCAGAGGATTCAATTTACCCCAGATCTTTTGCCTTCAGATTTGCTTGGTACCATGATTTATTCCCAAAAAACCTCCGATTTTGAAATCCGAAAGGGGCCAATTTTTTCGCAATTTATTCTGGCGGATGAGATAAATCGCGCGCCATCCAAGGTTCAATCTGCTCTTCTTGAGGCAATGCAGGAAAGTCAGACCACCATTGGACATGAATCTTTTCCACTTCCCTTTCCTTTCTTGGTGATGGCTACACAAAATCCTTTGGATCACGAGGGAACCTATCCTCTGCCTGATGCTCAATTAGACCGATTTATGATGAAAGTTTTTGTGGATTATCCGGAAGCTCGCATGGAACTGGATATTTTAAAAAAGCTGGCAGGATCCCACTTAGAAGAAATTAAGGCTGTGTTCAGTCCCGAAGATTTTGGGGTTTTAAGGGAAAGGATTTCCCGCGTTCACATGGAAGAATGTTTAATGGAATATTCGGTAAGTCTTGTGAGAAAAACCAGGGAACTGATTTTGGCAAATGATGAATATTCCTTTTTGGGGCATGGGGTTTCCACGCGAGGGGCTTTGCATTTGGTAAAGGCAGCTAAATCCATCGCTTTTTTGGAAGGCCGTGATTTTGTTTTACCGGAAGATATCAAGGAAGTGGTTCCAGATGTTTTTAGGCACCGAATCAGTCTTGGTTTTGAAACTGGCGGGCCAAATAATTCCAAGGAAGAAATGATTCAGACCGTCGTTTCAGAGGTGAAGTTACCCTGATTGTCAGGCGATTTTTTGGATAGACAACTTGTTCTGTTGAACATAGTTTTCCAACTCTTTTTCGGTAAACGCGCTTTTGGTAGTGCCAGTTGCCCTTACCACACTTGCCCCCATGGCACTTCCCATAACAAGACACTCTATCTGACTCCTGTTATTTAGAATGCCTTTCATAAAACCGGCAGCAAAGGCGTCTCCACTTCCAGAGCCATCTACATAATCCATGGAAAAAATATCTGCCATCCATGTGCCTTCTAGCGTTGCCATCAAAGTTCCCTTGGAACCCTTGGTTATTATGGTTGTCTTTACCCCTGAATTTTGGAAAAAGAGTGCCTGGTCCAGGGAATCGGTTTTTCCTGTAATTAGCTGGGCTTCGGCGTCATTTGGCATAAATATATCCGTAAAAGGCAACACAGGAGCAAGACTAGGCATGAAATCTTCCCTGCCAGGCGTTACTACATCGAGAATTGTGGTTATTCCCTGTTTTTGTGCTTTCGAAAAAACGTTGGCAACATGATTGGGGGAAAGTTTTTTCATGAGAAGATAACCCCCCAAGTAAAGAACTTTGCAATCTTTAATATGTTCCCAATTTAAATTAATGTCTGAAAAAGTTTTGTTTGCACCTATGCAGTGAATAAATCTACGATCTTGGCCTTTCACATTTACTACCATCGTCTGGCTTGTGGTTTCATGTGCATCCGTTTCTATTCCTTCGCAGGGGATTTGTTGTTCCTTAAGCATTTCCGAAATCATCGTTCCAAAATGGTCTTTTCCAACCCTGCCTGAAATTCTTGGAAACACATTGAGTTTTCTTAAGCAAACAGCAACATTTGCAGCGCAGCCACCAAGCGACATTCCCATGGTGTTTGTCGCCACCAACTCGCCCTCTAATGGCAAATGACTTATTGGGTCGCAAATATGATCTGCCACCAATATTCCGCCACAAAAAACATCGTAAGCCATGCGCATAACCGACCTTTCCAGAGGTTTACATGGATTAGATTTTCTTTCAAAACAACCTTGGATCAACAAATAAGTTTCAAGAAAAAACAAATCTGCTGTAATTCGGCGAATAGAATAAGAATGTATTTTTAAGGTGATCATGATGATTCAAAAAATAAAGTTGCTTCTAAACGAACTGCAGCAATTGTTAGTCTCGTCCTCAAGGCAAGAACTTGCACTTGGGGATCAAAAAGAATACTCGCCGATTCGTTTCGTTAGGATTGCGTCAGGGGTTGGTCAGACCTTGGTGAACGGTTACATAGAACATCTGGCTGGAGCCCGAAAAAACGAAGAAATCGGTTGGTTGCTTTTGGGTTTCAGGGAAAAAGATAAAGCAATAATTTTGGCGGCAATTCCCTCGGGTGAAAGTCGCGATGCGAGTTCTGTGCATGTTAAATTTAACTCTCAGGCTCAGGCACTTGCAGGGAGAATACTTAAAAAACGTGAAAAAAAGCTTGAGGTTCTTGGCCTTTTTCACACACACCCGGGAAAAATGCGTAGGCCATCCTCGGGAGATTTCCGGGGAGATATTGAATGGGTCAAATCCATCTCTGGCAGGCAGGGAGTTTTCGGAATAGGGACTGTCGAAAATAACGCCGAAAGTTACGAAAAATCCCATGTCGCTAATTTTGTTAGTTCCAATGCTTTTGATTGGAATAATTTGAGGTTTTCTTGGTATTACCTTTCACAAGGGGATACGGATTACAAAAATCTGAAGATTCGCTGGACACTTGGTCCAGATTTGGCAGATTTTTTAAGCGGCCATTGGTCCATTTTGGAAAAGAATGCCGAGGGGATAGAGAGAGTTCTTTCCCAGCAAAACGGCAGCACCTGTGATGTGATTTCTTATGAAGGGGAAAAGGCTTTTTGTCTTTTGGTGCCAACAACTTATCCCAAGGGGGTTATAAGGGCTTTTATTCTTGGGGAAAATGTGAAATACTTTTTTGAGAACAGCGAACAACAGTTTGCCATAGATGTTGAAGAAAATAATGTCGACCGTGGTATTTACCTGGTGTTGGCTGAACTGGGGAAAAAATAATTTGTAAAGGAGATAAAAGCCATGGATTTCAGGCCATTGAATGATGAAGAACGAAAAAATCTTTACGAAGCATTGCGAAATAATTCCGAATTGGGAAAGCCCATTGGTGTAAATCCCAAGGATACTTCATTTGTTGCGGGGGAAGCTAAAAACTCGGAGCAGGATGTCATCAACGCCATTCGATCAGTTCCCTGTCATTATAAAATTTGATTAAAACCATGGAATACGTTCCGACCCTTCTTAAGAATGAAGCTGCGAAAAAAAGGCTGGTGACTGTAGAGTTTCCGGTCATAGAGCAGTACAACAAGGATCGGGATGATTTCTACAAGATTACCGTTCAGACGACATCGGATGGTCTTGCCTTAAAATATAAATTGAAACCGGGTCACAATGTTTATGAATTGGTCACCACGCTTTTTGCCGGATATCCGTTGGTTCCCCCAGAAACCAGGGTAATAACTTCCCTTGATTATCCTTGCCCTCATTTATTGCCCGGACAGACTTTATGTTTGTGGAAGCAGGGAAGTAGCAGAAAGTCCAGTAAGTGGGATCCAGCCACTTTTACAGTTATTTTTGCGGTGATGGCAGCCTGGCGCTGGTTGGCCTGCTATGAAATATGGAAGCAGACATCAGAATGGCCCCTGCCTGAGGCGAAATAATCATGTTTCATCTGATTCAAGTTGGATTGGGTAGCGGTGGGATGGCTGTATTAGACATGGTTCTTAAAGATCAACGCATATCAAAATGCACGCTAATTGAGCCAGATGTGTTTAAGCAGCATAATTTGCAAAGGCATCTATTTGGAATTGATGCTTTGGGTTTTTCTAAGGCAAAAAAGGCTTCTGATTGGGTAAAAAATCGCCGGCCAGATTTGGATTTGCAGGTCTTTTCTTCCACCCTGCAGGAATGTTCCAAAGAGCAAGTTTTTCTGCCTGCTTCAAAAGAAATTCCAATTGGGATTTGTGCGGTAGATAATGAGCCCGCTAAATATCACTGGTGTTCCTGGATGAGGGAACAGAATGTTTTCTGGACACTTGGAGAAGTGCTAAGTGGTGGAATTGGGGGGTTCGTTCATGTGTTTAGTCCTGGCGGCCCATGTTATGGATGTGTTTGCTCCCATTTAAAAAGGGAAGGTCCTATGGATGGACCTGAGGAAAAGAGTGATTATAGCCAGCCGTCTTCAGAAAACCCAAAGATGAGAATCAGCGCAACTTTTTCCTCCATCATGCACATAGCTTCCATACATGCATTAAAAACATTGGAAATTTTAGATGGAACTAAAGATCCCCATTCTTTGTTGATGCCCATGAAAAAGCTCGAGGGAGTATTTGAAAAACCTTGGAGTGCCATCTCTTTACAAATCCCCAAGAATCCGGATTGTTATTTTTGCAAACAAAATGATGCAAGCAGTCTGGATATCGATGGTGAACTGGCAAGAAAAATCAGGGAACTTTCAGGCGGGATTTAACCTTGAAGACTTCCCTGATTACATTTGGATTTGAAAGTAAAGGCAGACTGGTGGCCTCAGGGAAAATTCCATGGTTTGCGAAAATGTTATGGGTTGAATTATCTGTTAGGGTGCCTCCTAATTATCAACACAATGAAGAGGATTTTGTCCTTGATTTGGATTCCGGCAGTAGAATTTTAGGAGGTTTTTTCCCTGTCCAAAGTGAAAAAGGAGGATTGAGGGCAAAAGTCCGATTTGAATTTTCCAGTGATATGGTTGCTTTTTCAGGAGATGCTGTTTTTAAAGGGCGGCACTTTACCAAAATAGATATTCCTTGGGTTTCCAGAAGCCAGTTTTTAGAGGGGTTAAAACTAATATCAGCGAACTTAGTTGGTATGCATGATGGTAATCTTCTGGGTTGCTCATCATTTTGCGGGTTTGGGAAAAATAGCCTGATGGCTAATTTTCTGCTTCATTCGGATCATGGTTTTGAATTTATCTCTGAAATCAACATGCGGGTGGAATATTCCCTTTCAGGACGAAAAATGTACTGGAATTTTCAACCGTGTGCTCTGGATGATTTGGGGTCAAGTTTGTCGATAAGTGTCCCACTGACAAGCTTAACCCGTCAGACGGGCAACCTTGATGTTTTGTTGTTGGTAGATGGCCAGGAAATAGGCAATAAAATATTCAAGGGCCTTACTCAGGGTGCGTTCCAAAAACTATTGAGTGTTCCAGAAAAGACTTTTGTGGTTTGGAAAAAAGACGGAACTACGTTAACAGTAGAAAACCTTGAAGAAATCATGGGTGAAGACAGGTTTACCCCTGTTTTTTTTGTTAGAACCACCGTGTTGGGACTTGCAGGAATAACGGATTTGAAGATCTTAGCTTACTCGCATGGTTCACACGAACCTCTTGTTCTATGGTCAGAGAAGATTGCTGTGTCCGATAGCCCTATTTCTATAGCACCTGTGAATTTGTCTGGCAAAGACGCGAAGGGAATTAACTTCTTTGAGCTAATAGCCGGAAAAACAGTTGTGGGAACGATTCGAACAGGTTCACAGTCTTCCGGAATTTTTACCCCGGAAGGCACCATCGCGAATGTTCTGGCTGTTGATCGCACAGAAAATATAAGTGTTCAAGACATATTTAAAAAGTTGAAACAATTCTCGGCAAATTAAAATCAGTTACCTTTTTGCATTTCGTAGCTTTGCATGGCAAGTAGAACAAAAAGGAAAACTAGATAAAACTGTTGGGTTTTTGCAAAGTAGATTATGGCTCCGATAGCGGCCAAGGTCGAAAGTTGAAATGCCAGTCTTTCACTTCCGGGCCGTATCATACCAAGAGCGTCCTTTAGTATTTGCCCGCCATCAAGGGGGAATACGGGGATTAAATTAAGAAGTGGCCAGTATAAATTGATCACAAGCAGCATCGAAATCCAATAGTAGAATTTAATGTGGCTTTCCTTGGTTGGATCCAAAGAAAATAAGTTAGAGATAATAGATCGAAGCAAAAGCCAGAAAAATAATTGTGCGGCCGGACCTGCCGCTGTGATTAAAATTCGTTTCCATTTACTCGGAATCTCCGTGGCTCCCACGGCTAACCCGCCAAATCCATGCAAAATCACAAAACTTTCGGTGCCAAACAGCTTTCCCATGAAAACATGGCCAAATTCATGAATAATAATGGAAATAAAAACCGCCATTACCCATAGGCCTAAAATGGATAAATCATTGGTCTGGCTGAAATAATCCCATCCAAGTAATATTGTCACTAGCCAGAACATAGGCTGAATCCTTATTGGAACACCCAACAAGGTAAAGTTAAGGTCAAACTGGCTGCTCTGATAAGGTGAAAGCATATATGGCTCAAAACTGTTTCTTGCTACAGTTTTAACTTATAACCTTTTGTGGCCAATTATCAAATAGTAACAGTATGGCCGGCATAATCGGGTGAACGCATGGGAAATAAAACTGGTTCAGGTTTGGCTATTTATCCTGGGACATTTGACCCTATTCATTATGGCCATTTGGACATCATCGAGAGGGGTTCCAAGGTTTTTGATGAACTGCTGATAGGCGTGGGAATAAATCCTGACAAAAGCCCCATGTTTTCCCTTGAGGAAAGAGTTGCAATGGTTCGTAAAGCAACTTCACACCTTAAAAATGTAAGGGTGTTGGAGTTTAAAAACCTTGTGGTTCATTTTGTCAAGGAATCTGGTGCCAGGGTAATTCTTCGAGGAATGCGAACCACCAGTGACATGGATTATGAATTTACCATGTCCTTGGCGAACATGGCATTGGATCCTGAAATCGAAACAGTATTTCTTCTCGCAAAGGATATTTACTCACACTTGAGCAGTTCCCTGCTTAAGCAGATTGCCACGCTCGGTGGGGATCTTTCCAAATTCGTTCCAGATGAAGTTTGCAAATCCATGCATGAAAAAATAGCTAGGTCCTAGGGATCCCACTTTATGGAATGGAAGCCCGAACTTTTTCCTGATTATTACCTGGATAGTTTTCTTGGTGAGGGTCCGGTCACTTCGGTGTTCAGGGTGTTTGCGAAAAGACTGTCAGAGGCTGGGATACTCAAGGTTCTTAAACCTGATTTCCCCTACCCTGCTCAGGGAGTGGGGTTTTTGCAGCGCGAGATCGATTTGCTTACCATGGTTCAGGTTCATGGTATTCCGCGGCTTTTGTTTGATGGAATTGATCAAAAAATTCCATTTTTTGTGGCCAGTGTTTTGGAAGGCCGTGACCTTCGAAAAGAACTTTCAGTGCTTTATAGTTTTTCAGAATTAAAGACGGTTTCGATTGCCCGACAGGTTCTTTCCATTCTTTCTTACCTTCATGAAAAGGGCTTTACTCACGGAGATATAAAACCTGAAAACATTTTGATAAGCAGCACTGGCGAGATTGGTTTGGTGGATTTTGCCTTTTCCAGGAATTTGCGAAACTCCAGCCCTGTGGATGCGAAAATCCTTCTAGGTACTCCCAATTACATGGCTCCTGAATTATGTGGGGATGAGCCAGTTGTTTCCAAAGCAAATGATGTTTTCAGCCTTGGGGTCCTGATTTTTGAGCTTTTGACAGGTGAAATGCCATTTCCCAGAGGTGGTGTTTCCCAAACATTGGCGAGACATCAAAGTGATCCGCTGGCGCGGCTTGGAAGTAAGCTGGGTGACTTTAATCCCTGCTTGGTCGAAATTGTGGAATCCATGCTGGCTTTTGATTTCGAGAATCGGCCAAGCGCAATGGATTTGATGGATCAGTTGCTGGGAGTAGAAATTGAGTTAATGCAACGGTGATTAAAGATCATCCTCGTCGTATTCAAGATCTTTTTCAGTGTAGAGAACAAAGTTTTTCTTTTCCAAGGTGGAAACTGCAGTTTCGTGGTCTTCCACGTGAAGAGCCAGGGCGGAATTTCCCTTGGGTCCAACTAAAAGCGGGTAGGCATAGTGAATGTTTACTTCTGCTTCCAAAAGCGCTTTGCAAATTTGAAGTAGCGGTTGGGATTCACCCGGTAGCTTGACGACAAGTAAATCGCTTTCGGTGAATGGTAATTGAGCTTGTTCAAAAATTTCCGTGGCTCTTTCAGGGTCGCTGAGAACCAATCTAATAATTGCACAATCGGCCGAATCCACGATGGAAATTGAAACGATTCGAATATCCGTCATTTCAAACCAGCGAACCACTCGCATTAGTCCACCAACGCGGTTGGCAACGAACACATTGAATTGCCTTACGCTTGGCCAATCCCTGCCCCTTGCTGTTCTGAATCCAGTGGAACTGCCTGAATCGTTACTACTTCCCTTGCCCATAAGATAATTCCCAGGAGTATTATGATTCTTCCCAAATTAACGATTTTGCCGCTATTTGCCTAGGCCTTAAATTTCAAATGGTTGATTTGGCAACAATCTTCCAGTTGCCTGATTCTACAATCGTGAGATAATTTCTTAGTAATGTTTTTTGAATTCGAGACAAGAAATCATGGATCCATTTAGTGTTCAAGTTGCCGACCGGGTAAAAAGGTTGCCGCCATATCTTTTTGGCAAGATTAACGAATTGAAGTACCGAATGCGTAAGCAGGGTGCGGATATTATTGATCTTGGAATGGGAAACCCAAGGGATGTTCCCGACCCCAAGGTAATTGACAAACTTTGTGAGGCTGCGCGGGATGAACGTAATCACGGCTATTCGGTAAGTAACGGGCTGAGAAACCTTCGCAATGAAATAGCGAAACGCTATGCCAGAAAGCACGGGGTTGTTCTGGATCCGGACAAGGAAGTCCTGGCTGGTTTGGGATCCAAGGAAGTATTCAGCCATATGTGCCTGGCGTTGTTAGGGCCAGGAGATACCGCGATTGTTCCAGCCCCTTCCTTTCCGATTCATGTTTATGCTGTTGCGCTTGCCTCGGGAAATGTGATTAGTCTGGATTGCACCCAACCGGACAGATTCCTTTCCAACATATCAGTTGTTGCAGAACATTTGTATCCAAAGCCAAAAGTGCTGATCCTTAATTTTCCCCATAACCCTACGACAACGGTCATAGAAAAAGACTTTTTTGTTGATGTTGTAAATCTGGCAAAGAAGTTTAACTTCATGGTGATTCATGACTTTGCCTATGGGGATGTATGTTTTGATGGATACCAAGCACCAAGTTTTTTGAGTGTGCCTGGCGCCAAGGATGTTGGTGTGGAAACTGTAACCATGAGCAAAGGTTACAATATGGCAGGCTGGCGATTGGGATTCTGTGTTGGTAACCCTGAGATGGTAAAAGCTCTTGCTACTATCAAGGGTTATTATGATTACGGTATTTTTCAGCCCATTCAAATAGCTGGAATAGTCGCTCTTCGGGATTGCGAAGATTTAGTCGCTAAACAGGCTATGGAATATCAACGCCGAAGGGATGTTTTAGTTGATGGTCTAAGGCGTATAGGTTGGGAGGTAAATCCCCCCAAGGCGAGTATGTTTGTTTGGGCCAAATACCCCAAAAAATGGCGGGATCGGATGAATTCCATTGATTTTGCCATGAAATTGCTTGAAGAAGGTGAAGTTGCAGTTAGTCCGGGTGGGGGGTTTGGTGATGCCGGTGAGGGTTACTTGCGCCTTGCCTTGGTGGAGAACGAGCAAAGGTTGCGTCAAGCTGTCAGGCAGATTTCCCGTTGCCTTAAGGAAGAAGTGGTTCCTGGTTAACTCGGGAAAGAATATCAAAGCAAGCCGTAAGGCTTGCTTTTTTCTTTTACTTTGGATGATTCCTCACATAATCTTTGTGCTAATGGCTTAGCGGCTCAAAGGTTGGTGTGAAAGTGAAGAATTCCATCCCTCAAATTCAAATCATTCCACTTCAGGATGATTATCTTTCCATTCGCCATCATGGGAGGGAAATTCTAGGTTGGAACGCATCTCGTCAAAGTCCAAGGCCTTATTTCTTTCCTGTTGTGGGGCCAACGGGACAAAGCATAACAAGAATGGGGCACCCTGCTGCTGCTGATCATGGTCATCACAAATCTTTTTGGTGGGGGCATAATTCCGTCGCTGGGGTTGATTTTTGGGCAGAAAAGCAGAAACCAGGGAATCATCCCCATGTTCGGCAGGATAACTGGTTTCACTTGCAGGATGGTGAAGAAGAAGCAGCGGTGGCCTGTCAATTAGGGTGGTTTGATACCCAGCAGGTAAAATTGATCAATCAGAAACTTATTTTTACTGTAAAGCCATTGGCAAATAATGAGCTATGGATCGAAATTCAAACGGAGTTTACGCCCGCCACCAAAGAATTATTGCTTGGCAAAACCAACTTCGGGTTCATGGGATTAAGGGTTTCGAAAAATATCTCTGCCCGTTTTGGCAACGGAGTCCTTCGGTCAAGCGAGGGTTTTGAGACAGAAAAAAATATATTTGCAAAATCTGCAAGATGGATGGACTTCAGTGGCACTAATTGCCCGGGAAAAATTGAGGGAGTGACTTGGTTTGATCATCCATCGAATCCAAGGCATCCAGTCTGCTGGCATGTGAGGGACGATGGCTGGATGTCCCCTGCGTTCTGCTTGGAAAAAGAAGTGCTATTGAAACAGTCTGAGCCACTGAGCCTTTGGTACGGTCTTCACGTTCATGCCGGGGATTACAACAAAGAAGTTGCCGAAAATCATTTCGTTAATTTCAAAAAAAGTCTAAGGCCCAGCCTTGAAAAAGGCGAGTCTCCCTGGCCTTATAAGATTACCAGGAAGTAATGGAGTTGCCATGTCTATTGAAAAGCCTGTGATTGAAAACAAGACCTTTCTTGGACACCCATTGGGGTTATTTGTGTTGTTCTTCACGGAAATGTGGGAGAGGTTTTCTTACTACGGAATGAGGGCTTTGTTAATCACTTACATGGTCAACTATTTCAAGTGGGAACAAGGTTTTTCTTCTTCGGTTTATAAATGGTATACCACACTGGTTTATGTTACCCCAATCATTGGCGGTTTTCTGGCAGATCGCTATCTGGGAAATACTTGGGCTGTAATCATTGGTGGTGCATTGATGGCTGTTGGTCATTTTCTAATGGCATTTGAAGCTCCGACAATTTTCTACGCCGCATTAATTTTCCTCATTATTGGCAATGGTTTCTTCAAACCTAATATGTCCACCCAAGTGGGAAGACTGTATCCGGCTAATGATCGGAGAAGAGATGGGGCATACACCATTTTCTACATGGGTATAAACCTGGGAGCCTTTTTGTCTCCTTTGGCGTGTGGATGGCTGAAGCAGAATACTGTTGGGGGTTATCATTCCGGGTTTGCACTTGCTGGCATCGGAATGGTTATTGGTTTGGTTACTTATCTGGTGGGATTGCCATTTATTAATGAACACAATTCCGGATTTGCAGAACCTAAAGATAGTGAAGGATCAAAACAAGATGTTGAAAAGCCTATCAGTGAGCAAGAAGCGGATATAAAACCTTCCGTTCTTGGCGGAATTTCGGACTTTTTGGTAAATCTCCTCCTCGCTGGTGCTTTGTTCTTAATGGGCACCGCTGTTTGGCTTGGCATTCAAAAGCCTTTGGCGGCAGCCCCGCCCCTGATTAGTGGATTATCACTTTTAATCGTGTATTGGATTTCCAAACAGGTTCGAAATGCGACCCGGGACAGGGTTTTAACAATCATAGTGCTTGGGTTTTTTGTCATCTTCTTTTGGGCCGCATTCGAACAGGCTGGTAATGCATTAAACCTTTGGGCGGATAAAACCACTAACCGCTGGATAATGAAGCCCATGCCACCGGAAAATAAATATCCGGAAGCTGCAGCGGAAATTGACCCGATTGTGAAAAAAGACGATCAGAAGTTTGAGGGCGGTTTTTGGAACATGTTTGCCCTGAAAAAAGATCGTGAAGGTGGCGCCTTGGGTTTTGATCCTGTGCCAACAGAATGGTTTCAATCCATAAATGCCTTGGGTATTTTTCTTCTTGCACCATTGTTTGCCTGGCTTTGGTTTCGGTGGGACATTTCAGTACCCATGAAAATGAGCCTGGGAATTTTTGCCATGGGTCTTTCCGTTTTGGTGATGCTTGGCGGGGCATTCCAGGAAAACAGGCCTTTGGAGGTCGTGTTCAAAGGTAACAAATTGCCGGATTGCATCGAAGTTGCGCCGGCGGGTAATTGTTACCTTGTTGGCAAGAATATGCGTCACCCCATTCAAGCTGGAAGACTTATTTATGATGCGAACGCCAAGGTATTTAAAATGAGGGGTGTATTTGCGGATAATGAAAGGGATTTGGTTGCCAGGGAGTCGGCACCAAAAGAATTTCAGGATTTACTTGATTCCTCCAATAAGGAAATTAAAAAGCTTGCAAATTCCGCTTCAGATGGAACCTTTGTGGAATTCAAGATTCCAGCAACGGTTCAAGGATTTGACTTTAAATATTCCGGATTGCCAATGTCGGTGGTTGCTTATGATTCCACCAAGGGGACGCTTACCCTGAAAAAAGGTCTGGCCGAAAAGGATATTAAAGCGTTGCAACTTTGTGCCGCTGACCCTGATTTCAGGGATTCCATGGATCAACTATATGTACAGTCAGCGTTTTTTAAGGTAAGTCCCATGTGGCTTGTGGTGAGTTATATTTTGGCAACCATCGGCGAGTTATGTCTTTCACCGGTAGGACTTTCGATGGCAAACAAGCTTGCCCCTGCGAGATATTCTACCATGCTCATGGGTCTTTGGCTTCTGGTAAGTGCGTTTGGTAATTTTGCCGCTGGCGCATTGGGTGAGGTGTATGGGACGATTACCCCTCAAGCTTACTTTGCTTACACAACATTAGTCCTTGTGGTTGCCGCAATGGTTCTTTTTGTGGGAAGCAAAAAACTTACTTCCATGATGCATGGTGTTAAATAATCTGGAGATCTGATGAAAACATTGGTTTTTCAACAGGGTTTGGATTGGTTGAAAGATTTGGATTTGTCTGAGGAAATTTCAGGGCACAAGTGTTATGTCCGGATTTTTCACTTCCAAGGTGGGCTTTCTAACGGGATGCCTATTTTTGAGGTTTCGAATGGACCATGGATTATCAGGCTTCTCCCATCCAAGGGAATGAGCATTTGGAATGCAGATTGGAAAGGAACTTTTCTGGGTTGGAAATCTCCTGTTCGGGGGCCGGTTCATCCAGCTTTAGTTGAAAATGAACGAAGGGGTGGGCTTGGCTGGTTAGATGGCTTTGATGAATGGTTTTGCAGGTGTGGTTTGTCATTTAACGGTCCACCTGGAGTGGCTTCAGATGGGGCCAGAATTACTTTGCATGGTAGAATTGCCAACTTACCTGCACACAAAATTGAAATTCAGTTTCCTGATAGCGAGGCTGGAGAGATAGTTGTTAAGGCCACGATTGAGGAGTCTTCGCTTTTTTCCCCATTGCTTGAGTTGCAATCCATTTACAGGTTGCCCGTTGGTAAAGATCATTTTTTCATAGAAGACACGGTCACAAACAAGGGTACGTCCAAGGCTTTTTTTGAACTGCTTTACCATTGCAATGTGGGTGTTCCTTTGCTTGGGAAAAATTCTTTCTGGAAAGCTTCCTCTTCCGAGGTAAGTCCCCAGACTTTGGAAGCAGCGAAAGGGATCGAAGCGTTTCAGGAATATGGCTCCTCTCAACCGGGTTACAAGGAGCAGGTGTTTCTTTGCAAGCCGGCATGCGATAGCCAGGGAACCGCCCTTGCATTTATTGCCAATCCTGAAACTGAAAAGGCATTTTCTATCAGTTATAAGCCAGCGCAATTGCCTTGCTTCACCGTTTGGAAAAACCTTGGCGGAGTTGAGGAAGGTTACGTCACAGGTTTGGAGCCAGCGATTAACTATCCAAACTTTATTGATTTTGAAAAAGCCCAAGGGCGCGGTAAATATCTTGAACCAGGCCAAATATGGAACGGGGATCTAAAGCTTGAAATGAAAGAAGGCAAGAAAGCTATTAAAGATTTGGAAAACAAAGTGGCAGAAATTGAAACTGGCACCTGCGTAGTGCATAAAAAACCAGTCGGACTTTATTCTCCAAATGCCTGATAATAAAAAAGGCCACCCGCTTGGGTGGCCTTAAAGTTTTGCCCATTTTCAAACAACAGGAATCCTTGGTTTTGTATCCCCATCAGGGACTTCCGGAGTGGAAGGGTCAAACCAACTTTCCTTGAACTCAATTCGTTCCTTCTTTTTCATGGCTATGTTGGCGGTTAGCGCAATGATTGCATCAGCCATTGCGACTCTACCATGGCAGCGGGGCATGTCTGCCTCGGATTTGGAACTTTTATCCCAAACTCTGATCTTATAGGCAAAGTCTTCCATTTCTTCCTTGTAGCCACGACTTACCGCGACACCGCCTGCCCCAGGAACAGCCGCTCCGGCAGCGGATGCCGTTGGACCGCCTCCAGGGCCCCAGGTGGAACTTGCTTCCAATACGGGCTTATTGCCAGCAGTTGTGGCAACTCCCACACTGGTGGATTTAGGGTCTCCACTTTTCTTCGATGGATCTTTTTCGTTGTAGAGCATCACCGATTGTTCAGCTTCCACAATCATGGTTCCGCGTGACCCCATCACACATTCCCCGTATTGCTCAAAGCCGTTGGTGTTCATGGAGGAGTAGGTCACAACAACCACATCGTTCTTGTCAGAACCTTTGTTTGTTCCAAGAGGGTGATTTGCCCCGGGGAATTCAAAAGTCACAAATACGCTGTCATCTGAATCGCGGTCGTTTCTACCGGGCCCATAAAAGAATTTACCACCGACACCACTTACTGAAAGCGGATGAACTTTACCCAGGAATATGCTGCATGCATCAAGCTGATGACTCCCAAGTTCTGCCATCAAGCCGCCACCTGTTTCGTTGTAAAGCCTCCAGCGGACAAGTTCCTCTACGCTTTTAAATCCGTGAGCCTGAACAGAATCCTTCAATTCATCGTGGTCAATCTGGTAAATAGGAGGATACCAGCCATCCCTATATTTGGGTGGTGGATAATCTTTTGCGAGAGGAAATTTGGGTGCGGCGTCAGGAATAAACGGCCAGGAATTATTGCGATGCCACAGGGCGCGGATATGTTTGACATCCCCTAGGACGCCGGCCTTCAGAACTTCTGAAGCATGGGCGTAAAGCATGCTGTAATGTCTTTGGTGGCCAATGGAAAGAATTTTTTGAGTGTCTTTGGCAACTTTGATCATTTCCTTGCATTGGGAAATATTCCAGGCCATAAGCTTTTCGCAAAGAACATGTTTGCCAGCCTTCATGGCATCAATTGCAATTTTGGCGTGCGTGCTAAGTGGGGTGGCAATTACCACTGCTTCAACGTTTTTGTCTTCAAGGACTTTTTTGTAATCTGAGTAGACTTTAATATCCTTGGACTCTGCTCCATAAAGTTTCTTGAAACCAGGCCGCAGAGGTACTTTTGGATCGCCCTCCATAATTCTGTCCCGGTTATATGGTCTGATATCGCATATAGCCACAAACTTGATGTATTCCGGGTTGTGTGCCCCAACTAAAATTCCACCCTCGTCACCGCAGCCGATCAAAGCTGCCCTAACGGGGTTGCCTTCCATGGCCTTGTAACCAAAATAAACGGCGGGTGAAATAGCCGCCGCACCAGCCCCAGCGCTTAAGCCTTTTAAGAAGCCCCTTCTGGAAAGGTCTTGTGATACGTTCTGAAAATTGCTTTTACCCTGTTCCCTTTGTTCGGGGGTGAGTTCTATTGCCATTGGATTGCCCTTTCAAAAATGCAAATCAGTTGATTTTAAGCAGATTCCTTGTTTCCAAAAACTCCAGGTAGAAGAGAGGCCAGAAAACCATCCAAACCAAACCATTTTCCTGAGTTTGTTGTCATAAGGACTATCATTCCAAACATTTCAACGATATTTTTGTTAATAAAAACATAGTTTCCTTCGTTGAGCGGCGGCACCGGAAGCCATGGAAATGGAGGAACGGTAAGGTATGTCATAGCCAAAAAAACTATTCCACCCAGGCAGGCGAGGCGAGTGAAACATCCAAGAAATAACCCGGCACCAATTGCAGTTATTCCAAAAATGGTTGCAAGGTTAATGAGTTGAATTTTTCCCGGTGTTTTTAATGGTGTCCATTCTGCCTTTAATTTTTGCTCTGGTTTAAGGGTTTTCTGTAGATCACCTAGAAAGCCTTTGTTAAAGGAATCAATTTCATCCTGAATTTCCTTACGGTATTTTGTCACATCGGATTTCAGGCTGCTTATCCTGGCTTTATCAACATCTTTTCCCATGAACCAGCTTTTGTCTTCAACTTTAGCTTTTTCAAGCAACTTAATTTTGTCCTGATAATGCGAAATAAGTTGCGAGGTACTAAAAGTGGTTTTAATCGTACCGCCTGGTTTGCCGTCAGGCGATGGAATCTCTATGTCTTTCTTGCCATTTTTAAACCATTCGTAGTATTTGGTAAGATTGGATTCTAATGCCTCGTTGGCGATTTTCTTTTGGTCTTCGCTTAACGCATAGTAATTAGCAAAGCTCGAGAGTTGTGCGTTCCAATCTGCTTTAATATTACCATCTTGGAGTTTCGCATCTAATTCTTTGTCTGGATCAGCAATAAAACCTTGCGTCTTCATGACAGATCCTAAAGGTCCTGAAGCTTCACGGAAATAAACCTCGCTGCTGAAGGGTTTTGGGGTGTAAAGGGAGTGGATTTTGTGCAAGCCCTCAAAAAGGAAATGCCAACCAATAACAAGACGAAGTAAAACCAGCGCAATTTGTGTCGAACGGTTCATTGATAACACCATGCTTTCAAATCTAATCCAATATACAATTTAAAGTTCAACATCGATTTTGCCAACTATGAAAACTTCCGAATTCGGATCATCTGGGAGTATTACTGCGCCAATGTGCTTGTTTCTCTTGCAATATTCCTCAGCAGCTTCCTTGCCAAGAACGAAAAATGCTGTGGACAAAGCATCTGCAAGAGTTGCGTTCGGGGCGCAAACCGCGCAACTGGCAATTCCGCTGGCAGGATATCCTGTTTTAGGATTTAAAATATGTCCGTACTTTCTGCCATTTTTTTCAAAATGTTGGTAGGTAGTCGCCGAAATTCCCAAGGCATTGGTTCTCAAATAAACATTTCCAATTACTTTGTTAGCCCAAGGGTGCCTTATGGAAATTTGCCAGCCTTTGGGACTGTTATGCGGAGCGGCTCCTGCCAGGATACTACTATAACCGCCATGCATCAGATATGAATTCATCTTGAATTTGGCAGTCAATTCCAACCCTGTTTGATCCAGCGCAAAACCTTTTCCAATAGCCCCCAAGTTGATTTCAATATTTGGGGAATTAAACTTTACACTGTTAGTTTCTTTTTCAAATTGAAGGTGCTCATTTCCTGTTTCAGCTAAGGCTGCTTCAATTTCCAAAAAATCTGGCAAGCGTTTGGGGCCTTTGAAAAACCCCCATAGCTTGATGAGTTTACCTGTGGTGATATCAAAGCCCCCGCCGGTGTTTCTGCTGATTTTGTCGGCTAACTCGAGAAGCTTGTAGATTCGAGGGTCCAGCGGGACTTTTTCGAAGTATCCAAGTTTATTCAAGAGGGTAATTTCACTGTTTTCCCGATAAACCGATAATTTTTCCTCCCAAGAATCAATTCTGCCTAGAGCAAACTCACCCACTTGGATTGCATCCGGCGTGCCAGTGGGAAGGAGCACTTCAAACTGGGTTGCCATTGCCCTTCTTGAAATTCGAATAAATTCAGAGGTTTCTTTGTTTTGTGGGCTACTATGTAAATTTAATTCCCTAAAGGAGCTCCCAATGTGTTTTGGGAGTTCCTTGGGATTCAGTAATCTCCTGCGATGCATTGCAGGTTGATTCCTTTAAATGTAAATGCCCAAAATGATAATTAAAGTAGGTTAATCTTCTTCGTCGTGAACCAAGGGTTCGAGTTGCTTGGTGTTTCTTTCAACCGCCAGAATGATGGTTCTTTCTTCAACCCCATCAGGAGACACGGCGACTGCAGGAATTATCTGCCTGCTGTCAGGCAAACTGAAGCGCATCGTAAAGGTTCCATCGGGTCTTAATTTGACTGGTTCGCCCTGAAGAGTAACCCTGGAGTTGGGTTCCGTGGAACCATAAACAATCAATTCTGCATCCACCTGGAAATTGAATGTTTTGGATTTGCCAGGAAGAATGCTGGCAGAGCCAAAGCTGGTAATCGCAGGAGAACCTAACGGCCTTCGAAGTCTTTCCTCAAATAGCTGCTTTAGTTCAAGGCTATTCGAGTTTGGGTCAAAACCTCCGGACATTGCGTATATTTTATCAGCTTTGCTTTGATCGATATCCGACCAGTTCTCATCAATCACATCACTTATTCCAGCTTTTGGTGTTGTTACAACATTAGACCTGGAAAGAACATAAAACCTACCATTTTTGGCAAGGTAACCAATGTCCACACGGTAGGATTTAGGTGGGGTCTTAACATTGATATACCAACTGTTACATCCACCATGGATTTCAATGTCTTGAACAATTGTTTCTGTGGATGTGGTGGTGTCGTTGGAGGTAACATCAAGCAACCGAAGAATAGGCTTGGCTCCATGCCAATCGTGATTCAATGCAGCCTCTGCTCTTTGGGTGGCCTGCCTTGTGATTTCCCAATAGGCGTGCAGCCAGTAGGGGTCACGAACCATAACTAAAATTCTGTCTTTGTTATAGCCTTGAGGTAAAGATTTTGGAGCTTTTGAAGATAAATCTTTAGAAGGTAAATCCAATATCCTTGAATCCTTGTTTGAAGATGCGATTGATAACTGCTTTTTCGAAATCAGAGGTTTTTTGGGTGAAACGGTTTTTGTGACAATTTTCGATTTGGAAGATTTGGATATTTTAGAGGTAGGCGCCTTGGTTATTTTGTTAACAGATCTTACTGCCGGGTAAATTTTTTGATTGGGAGTTTTTTTCTTTGCAACCATGGTGGGAGGCTCCGAGATACATGTGTTTTTCATGTACTTTTAGCATCCTTGCCAAAGTTTCATGTTTCGGTTGTTAGTTAAATCCATTCATGCAAATGAACTTAAATTTTGAACTGTTTGCTTTCATTAAATAGTTCAAAATAGGCGGAAAACATAATCCATTAAATTGGAAAAATTTTAGTCCATTTACAAGATTTTAAGTTAAACTTGGTAAGCATGGATGTCAAACAAAAACCCTATATTTCAAAGGGATTTAAGCAAAAATCTCAATGTAAATAGGTGTCAATTTTTACTTATTTAACCTAATGTGAAATGTATCTTGATGGAAACAAAAAATAAGAAAGATATTCAAGGTTTTCAGCTTTATGTGGAACTTGCTGGGTTAGGTTTGGAGTTGGCTGTTCCCATAGGGATTGGAGCTTGGTTTGATGAAAACTTCCAAACCAAACCTGCAGCTGTTTTAATTGGAATGTTCTTAGGTGTTACAACGGTTATTCTTCACATCAAGAAAAGACTTTTCTAAGCACCCTGGCCAAGTTTGAGACATAAATGTTTGCAATTTCATTTGGAGCTTTTTGTGCCTTTGCTGCGATTTATGGGGCAGTGTTTTTTGTTTTTTTATTTCAAAAAGTCCATTTTTCATTATCTCCTGCTGTATCCATGCTCCTTGAGTCGCTGTTAAGAATTGTTTTTTTTATGGCTGGCTTTTTAATCTACAGGCATTTATTTGGAGATTATCAAATAAAAACAGCAGTTCTTTCTGGTATTGGAATTTATTTTTTGATATGTGTTGGTGGCTGGTTCTTGAAGACAGCCATGTCTTCTCGTATCTGAATATTTAGTAAGAAATTTGACGTCCCGGTCTTAACAGTGAGTGGCTCATGTTTTCAGGAAGTCAAGATCATGACCCGATGAAGGAAGTGCAGGACCAGATTGGTCACTGGCATTTCTTTGACCCCAAGGGCCTTTTTGATTCTGGCTTTGAATTGCATCTTCCAGTCGTTGACTTGGGATTTGTTCAAATACCTATTAGTAAATTTAAGATTTTGTTGTTCTTAGTGGCTGTTCTAATAGCAGGCGTTTATATTCCTCTCTGCAAAAAAGTTGCCAAGGGTGAAATTGTTCGTGGACCTCTCTGGAATGCTTTTGAAAGCCTTCTGACATATATCCGCAATGAAGTGGCAAAACCGACATTGGGTGACCTTGCCGATAAATACGTCCCCTTTCTTTGGACACTTTTCTTGTTCGTTTTGTTTGCGAACCTTTTTGGAATGCTTCCTTTTATGGGTTCTCCCACAGCGAATATTTCCGTGACCGCTGCTCTGGCACTTATTAGTTGTTTTATGATTAACCTTACAGGCATTAACAAGTGCGGTCCTGCTGGCTATTTAAAAGGCTTTTGGATGAAAATTGATCTTCCAATTGTTGGGCCTGTGGTAAGTGCCTTTTTATATGTTCTTGAGTTTGGTGGTATTTTTATTCGAAGTGCGGTTCTCTCAGTTCGTCTATTCGCCAACATGTTTGCTGGTCACATGGTCCTTGCGACCGTTCTTCTATTTGCGGTGAAAGTTGCAGGATCTCATATTGTTCTTCAAACTGGTGTGACTGCGATAAGTTTAGTGGCTGCTGTAGCCCTATCCATTTTGGAATTGTTGGTTGCCTTCTTGCAAGCTTATGTTTTTACCTTCCTTACCGCATTGTTCATGGGTATGGCTACCCATGCTGGGCATGATCACGACGAACATCATTCTCATGATGAGAATCCTGCTCCGACTGGTCATTAAGCGCTTGGAAGAGATTTGAATGGACGGCCCATGGCCGGCTTGATAATTAAATGAAATCAGTGTTGATTTGGACTAGGGTTTGTTTCTTAAAGGATTAGTGGAGGATTGGTTTCGATGAAAAACATGTTCTGGGCAGTGGCTGCTGCTTTCTCCGTTTTGTGCCTTGCTGACTCAGCAATGGCTGCCGATGGCCTTTCCAATATTGGCAAGGGTGTTGGTGCAGGTATCACAATTCTTGGTGCGGGCCTCGGTTTGGGTTTTATCGGTGCGAAAATGTCTGAAAGCATGGCTCGTCAGCCTGAAATGGCAAATGATCTTCGAAACGCGAGCATCATTATCGCTGCTCTTCTTGAAGGTGTTGCATTGTTCGCATTGCTGATTTGCTTCTTGATTTCCTAATTTGGTTGGTCCCGTTTAAAACATCTAATCGGGTAATGGAGGAGCTATGTTGCGACGTAATTTCGTCCTAACAGTGCTTGTTTTACTCTTGGTGCATGCAATTTCAGGGCTGGCCTTCTCTGGCGCCCCGGCTGCAGCAGAAGGGCAAAAAGATATCTTTGGCTTTGCTGCTGATACTGGGGTATGGACCCTTGTTCTGTTTGTTCTCTTGTTTCTTGTCATGAAGAAGCTAGCTTGGGGACCCATGCTTGAAGGGTTGCAAAAGCGCGAGGAAAACATTCGCAAGGCAATCGACGATGCGGATTCAGCCAGGCTAAAAGCTCAATCTCTTCAATCTGAATTAGATGCCAAGCTAAGGGCTGCTGGGGATCAGGTTAGACAGCTTATAGAGGAAGCCAGGCGCGATGGTCAGGCAGTTAGGGATGAAATGCTCACCAAGGCAAAACTTGAGATTTCAGCGGAGCGTGAAAGGCTTCAGCGTGAAATACAGCTTGCCAAGGATCAGGCTTTAAAAGAATTGCTTACCAAGTCTGCGGACCTTGCTCTGCTAATTTCCTCGAAGGCTGTGAAAAAGTCACTTACCATCGATGATCACCGCTCGCTGGTGGATGATTGTGTGAAAGAACTTTCGAGTCACGAAAAGGGAATTCAGTTTACCGGGGCTCGATAATGTCTGATCAAACGAACTTAAGTGAAGTTTCCGCCGCCGCCAGGCAATCTACGGTGCTGGATGATACGGCCCGAAGTATTGCCTTGGTTTATGCGGAGGCTTTATACAATGCCGCACTTGCAAAAGAAGAATCGGATTCGGTCTTGGGAGAGCTTTTGGAAATCGGTAAAGTTATCGATTCTAACCCACGTCTCCTTGGGATTTTTTCCACACCGGTAATCTCCCGTGAAGAAAAAGCAAAGCTTTTAAAAGACCTTTTCCTTTCCCGCTGTAGTTCAATAGTCTCTAACTTTCTCATGGTTCTTAACGAACATGACAGGCTTGAACTGATTGCGGCAGTTGTGGATCAGTTTGAAGAATTAGATCAGGCAAGGAAAAACCTGGTAAAGGTTCAGGTAATCACCGCTGTTTCCGTATCTTCTTCCCAGGAAGGACAGATCTCGGTTGAGTTGGAAAAGAAACTTGGAAAAAAGCCAATCGTCGCCTTTAAGGTTGACGAGAGTATCTTGGGTGGAATGATAGTACGCTCAGGAGATTGGCTTTGGGATGATAGTTTAAAAAATAGGTTGAGTTCACTCCGCAACCAGTTAATTGAGAGAAGTACTTATGAGATTCAAAGCGGACGAAATAGCTTCAGTTCTCCAGAAGGAAATTGAACAATTCGGGGATAAAGTTGACTCCAAAGAAGTCGGCCGAGTCCTTGAAGTTGGCGATGGTATTGCCAGGGTTTACGGCCTTTCCGGTGTAATGGCTGGCGAGATGTTGGATTTCCCAAGATCTGGTGTTAAAGGTCTGGCTTTTAACCTGGAAGAAAATTCCGTTGGTGTGATCATTCTTGGTGATTATCTTGAAATCACCGAAGGGGATGAGGTTAGAACCACTGGTAACCTTTTGCGAGTTCCAGTTGGTGAAGCCATGGTTGGCCGTGTGGTTGATCCTTTGGGAAATCCGAAGGATGGCAAAGGCCCCATTATTACATCCCATTCCCGACCTGTGGAATCAAATGCGCCTGGTGTTGCTGGAAGACAGCCTGTTAAAGAACCAATGCAGACTGGTATCAAAGCGATTGATGCCATGACCCCTGTTGGCAGGGGGCAGCGCGAACTTATCATTGGTGACCGTAAAACCGGTAAAACTACCATTGCTTTGGACTCAATTATTAATCAAAAGGGTTCTGGCGTAATTTGTGTTTATGTTGCCATTGGTCAAAAAGAATCCACTGTTGCGAAGGTGGTTGAAATCCTTCGCGCAAATGGCGCAATGGATTACACAATTGTCGTTGTTGCAAGTTCCGCTGATCCGGCTCCGCTGCAATATATTGCGCCTTACGCCGGCTGTGCCATGGCAGAATACTTCATGTATGAAAAGGGTGCTGCAACCCTTTGTGTCTATGACGATCTTAGCAAGCAGGCAGCCGCATACAGGCAGTTGTCCCTTCTTATGAGGCGCCCTCCTGGTCGTGAGGCTTACCCTGGTGATATTTTTTACGCGCATTCCAGATTATTGGAGAGGTCAGCAAAACTTGCAGAACGTTATGTGATTGTTCCCGCAAATGCAGACGATGCCAAAATTAGCGATAATTGTGGCGTTAATAAAGGGTCGGATGGTAAGGGTGTGGTTTATGTTGGGCCTGCAGGCAAAGAGCATGCCCAAAAGCATGATTTACCAAAATTCCCCAACCACAAGTTAGGTAAAGTTGTCGGTAGTGGTGGTTCGCTCACTGCCCTGCCGATTATTGAAACTTTGGAAGGTGAAGTTTCTGCTTATATTCCCACCAATGTTATTTCCATCACGGACGGTCAAATTTATTTGCAGGGTTCTCTATTTAATGCAGGTGTTCGCCCTGCAGTGGATGTTGGTATTAGTGTTTCCCGCGTGGGTGGTAATGCCCAGATTAAGGCAATGAAGCAAGTTGCAGGTAGCCTTCGTCTAGATTTGGCAGCTTTCAGGGAACTTGAGGCATTTGCCCAGCTTGGTACTGAATTGGATAAAACCACTCAGGCTCAGTTGGATCGTGGTTACAGGGTTGTTGAAATATTGAAGCAGCCTCCGTACCGACCAATGCATGTGGTTGATCAAGTTATGATTATTTATGCGGCCACCAAGGGATTCCTTGATAAAGTGGAACGCCCCAAGGTTCAGTCTTGGGAATCCCAGTTCCTAACTTTCATGCGTGAACAGAAGCCAGAAGTACGTAATGCTTTGGTCAAGGAAGAACAGCTTACTGCAGACATTATCAAGTCTCTGGAGGCAGCTATCAAGGAATTCGGTTACCAGTTCAAAGGCTAACTAAAAGAATTCTTCAGGGGATTCAGGAATGGCAAAAACCCGGGAACTTGTGGTTCGCAGAAAAGCGATTCGCAATATCCGAAAAATAACCAGGACCATGGAATTGATCGCCACGGCACGATTTAAGAAAGCCATGGATCGAGCAACCGAAGCGGCTGCATATACTCGAAAGATAGCTGAAATTGCTGCTGAACTTTCCGCATCTGTCACCGATGTGTCTCATCCTTTGCTGGTAAGTCGCGAAAAAATTTCCAGGAGAATTCTCTTGGTGATTTGTTCCAACAGAGGGCTATGTGGCGGTTATAATGCCTCTATCTTGCGTGAGGCAAATAATCACCTCATTTCTTGTAGGAATTCAGGTCAGGAAGTGTCTCTTGAGCTAAGTGGCAAGCGGGCTATTTCGTTTTTCAAATATCAAAAAGTCGAAGCCGCCGCCTCTTACACAAATTTTGAAGATAAACCAAGATTTGATGAAGTTGAGCCGCTTGCTGATAAATATATCCGTGAATTTGTGACCGGAAATGTGGATGCGGTGGACGTGGCTTACATGAAGTTTTTATCCGCTGCCAGACAAACCGCAGTGGTTGAAACCATACTTCCTTTTGCAGCGCCTGCGGTAAAAGATTCCAGGAAAACTGGTACGACAAGTTATGAGTTTTTGCCGGATGCAAGCCAGATTCTTGAAGAGTTGCTGCCCCAGTCGTTTCGGGCTTCCTTGTTCAAATGTTTTCTTGATGCTGCCGTGAGTGAGCAAATCGGCAGAAGAGTGACCATGAAGGCAGCCACCGAAAATGCGGATGACATGGTGAAGTCACTTTCCTTGCTTTACAACCGTGCTCGACAGGCTCAGATTACTAAAGAAATTGCTGAGGTTATTGGTGGTGCCGCTGCCTTGGAATAACAGGGTTCCGGTTTTAATTTGAATAATGTCTGGCGAAATCTGATTTAGGGGATTTGTAATGGTAAGTTCCAAAGTTGGTGTTGATGGAAAAGTTGTTCAGGTGATTGGATCGACCTTTGATGCGGAATTTCCCGAAGGTCACCTTCCCTCTATTTATAATGCGCTTCGCTTGGAATCTGATTACAAAGGTGTAAAGATTCACCTTACCGGTGAAGTTCAGCAGCATCTTGGTGGAAATCGTGTTCGTTGCGTTGCCCTTGGTTCTACGGATGGTTTGGTTCGGGGTATGAAAGCACATGATACCGGTGCTCCTGTAACCATTCCGGTTGGTGAGGCAACTTTGGGAAGGGTTTTTAATCTGCTAGGTGAACCGATTGATGGTGGTGCCCCTGTTACCGCCCAGGAAACCAGGCCGATCCATCGAGAACCCCCTGCCCTTGCTGAACTTTCCCCCAAGACAGAAATTTTTGAAACAGGCATCAAGGTTATCGATCTGCTTACCCCTCTGGTGCGTGGTGGTAAAGCAGGTTTGTTCGGTGGTGCTGGTCTTGGGAAAACTGTAATTCTAACTGAATTGATCGCTCGTATTGCAAGCCAGCATGGTGGTTACTCGGTTTTTGCTGGAGTGGGAGAAAGAACCCGCGAAGGTAACGATTTATGGCTGGAAATGCAGGAAACAAAAATTGGTAAAACAGATCGATCTGTTATTACACAGACAGCGATGGTTTTCGGCCAAATGAATGAACCACCAGGGGCTCGTCTTCGTGTCGCTTTGACCGCCCTAACCATGGCAGAATGGTTCCGTGATGCGACCGGTAAAGATACGCTTCTTTTCGTAGACAATATTTTCCGGTTCTCCCAGGCTGGTTCCGAAGTATCAGCATTGCTGGGTAGAATGCCAAGCGCTGTGGGATATCAGCCTACCTTGGCTACGGAAATGGGTGAACTGCAAGAAAGAATTACATCAACCGCAAAAGGTGCAATCACCAGTGTGCAGGCCGTTTATGTGCCTGCTGATGATCCTACGGATCCTGCACCAGCCAATGCCTTCCAGCATCTTGATGCCTTCATCTATCTGGAAAGAAGAATTTCTGAAAAGGGTATTTATCCAGCGGTGGATCCTCTTGCTAGTTATAGTAATATTCTTGACCCCAATGTTGTGGGGCAGGAGCATTATGCTGTTGCGAGAAGGGTTCAGCAGATTCTTCAAAGATATCGTGAACTTCAGGATATTATCGCCATTCTTGGTGTTGAAGAATTGAGCGAAGAAGATAAACAAGTCGTTTCCCGCGCCCGCAGAATTGAAAGATTCCTTTCCCAGCCGTTCATTGTGGCAGAAGTGTTCACAAACACCCCTGGTAAGGTTACACCTCTTGCTGAAACAATTCGAAGCTTTAAGGAATTGTGCGAAGGCAAATGGGATCACCTTCCAGAAGCGGCATTTATGTATGTCGGTGGAATTGAAGAGGCGGCGGAAAAAGCCAAGAAACTTGCTGCAGGCTAATTGGGATAGGATGAATCATGAAACTTCAGTGCGTGGTTGTAACACCTGAAAAAGCAGTTGTGGATCAAGAAGTTGATTCCCTTGTTATTCCGCTATTTGACGGAGAAATGGGTATTCTGCCACGAAGAGCACCGCTGGTTTCCAAGCTTGGCAATGGAAGCCTTCGCCTTAAGAATGGTTCCACCGAGATGGTTTATTTTATTGAAGGTGGGACAGTACAACTTGCGAAGAATGTGGTAACTCTTTTAACGCCCAGAGCGACAGAAGTATCCTCGCTGGATGTTGCATCCGCAAAAAAAGTTCTTGAAGCTGCCAAAGCTGAGGGGCAAACTTCTTCTGAAAGAACCGCTTTGAAAGATAAAGCCAGGGCTTTAATCAGAACCAAAGAGCGTTTCTCCAAAAGATAAATCACCTGTTTGATATTAGCATTAAACAGGATTTTGACTCAATTCGATAAGAGCATTCGAACTCAACCCTTGGCGCTTCTTCAAAGCTCATGAAATCCATGGGGCTTGGCAGTGATGTGTCAGATATACGGTGCCAGGCTCTGCCCGTTGGTGAATGGGGTATGGTAACACATATAGCCTCGTTGCCTGCGTTCATTGCGACATAAAAATCGGAATCAATTTCTCTTCCTGTTCTCATGCCATTGAGTGTAAAGGCCAGGAATGTGCTTTTGTGGGAGAAGTCTGGCATGAATGGGTTTTCCCCATGCCAAAAAATATCCCCATTTTTAAGGAAAGTTCTTCGGCGAAGTGCCGGGTGCGACCTTCTAAGGTGGATGAGCCCTTTGGTAAATCTGTAGAAGTCCTCATTTTTATTTACCAGGGACCAATCGATCCAACTGGTGGAATTGTCCTGACACCAGGCATTGTTGTTGCCATTTTGGGTTCTAAGGAATTCATCCCCAGCAAGAAGCATTGGAATTCCCTGGGAGACAAATAAAGTTAGCATGAAATTCCTAACTTGCCTGGCCCTTAAACGGTTGATTTCTTCATCGTAAGTTTGGCCTTCATGGCCACAGTTCCAGCTAAAGTTTTCATAGCAACCATCATTATTCATCTCACCGTTACGAAAATTGTGCTTATGGTTAAAAGAAACCAAGTCGTTGAGGGTGAAACCATCATGGCAGGTGATGAAATTGATGCTGTGTCTTGGTTTTCGACCCGATGGTTCGTAAAGATCTGAGCTTCCACAGATTCGCGTCGCGACAAAAGGCGCCATTCCTGGTTCACCTCTCCAAAATCTTCGCACATGATCACGGTATTGGCCGTTCCATTCGCTCCATCTTCTTCCGAAAGGGAAAATACCCACCTGATATAATCCGGCAGCATCCCAGGGTTCAGCAATCAGTTTGGTATCAGCAAGAACGCCATCCTCCGCAATCATTTCCACGATGGGAGGTTCAATAAGAACGTTACCGGTGTAGTCCCTGCCAAGAATCGAGGCTAGGTCGAAGCGTAAACCATCGACATTCATTTCCGCAACCCAGTAGCGCAGACTATTCATGATCATTTCCCGGACGACCGGGTGGTTGCAATTCAAGGTGTTTCCGCACCCGGAGAAATTAAGATAATTGCCATCCTTGTCAAGCATGTAATAAGTGGAGTTATCAAGTCCGCGAAAGTTGTAGGTTTTTCCCCTGTGGTTGCCTTCTCCTGTGTGGTTAAAAACCACATCAAGGATCACCTCTATTCCAGCTTGATGAAAGGCATTCACCATTTTTCGAAATTCGTGATTCTGAAGGTGTCTGTTGCCAATGGTCGCATAGGAGGATTTGGCTGAATTGAAGGATATGCTGTTGTATCCCCAGAAATTCCTAAGTTTTTCACCGGTGGTGGGGTCAAAAAAGGGGCAGTCGTTTTCATCGAATTCATGAATGGGAAGAATTTCGACTGCGGTGATCCCCAAATCTTTCAGATAGGGTATTTTTTCAATAAGGCCCTCAAAAGTGCCCGGATTCGCAACCATTGAAGTTGGATGGCAGGTAAACCCCCTGATGTGAAGTTCATAAATAATGGAATCTTCCAAAGGGGTACAAAGATGAGTGTCATCATATTTTAGTAAAGGTGTGCTTGTAAAAACGCTTAGTCTGTTGGTGTGGTGTGGTGAATTATCCGAGGTTTCACCCCAGCGGTTCCCATCTGAAATTGCCTTGCATTCCGGGTCGAGCAGAACATGGTCAGGGTTAAACCTGTGGGTTGGTGAATGTGGGCCGTTAACTCGCCATCCATAACAAAAGGAATCCGGCAAACCTTCCACGAAAATATGCCAATGGTCACCCGTCCTGTTTTTTCTTGGGTGAAGAACAATTTCGGCGAAAGGTTCTTTGGAATTTAAAGAGTGTAAAGCAAGATGAACTTCGGTTCCTGTTCTGCATAGAATGGAAAAATTTATCCCCTGATTCGATTGAGTTGCGCCAAGGGGAAGGCAGGAACCACGGGATAGTTTCAGGTTGATCATTTAAATACCATTTTTAAAAAATAAGGAGCCTGCCCTAATTCAAAAAGATAAAGAATACTATTGCATTTTCCAGCTAAAACCTTAAGTTAAAGCTATTAAGATGTTCGTCTAAATGGTTTTGCATTTCAACGGACAATAAATTTTCAACATGTTGTTTTTAAAGTCAATGGCCTGAAAAGGTCCAACCCTGATTTAAGTCCATCATGTTAAAAGGAAGAATTAAAGCAACTGTTTCTTGTATTTAGGAGGATTTCTTATGCCCGTCGCACGCGGCGACGAAGGTATGGGGCATGTTTCAAGAAAGCGTATCGTTCGAAAAGGCCCTGAACAGCAAACACCTTCCAGCACTCCAAATTTGCCTAACTCACCCTCAACACAATCCCAGGCGCAACCTGCTCCCAGAACTGACAAGGGAACCAGACTAGATGACCTTTATCGTCTAACCATGGCGCAACTTTTTGCGCTGGCCGAAAAAGAAGGTATTTCAGAACACACCGGAATGACCCGGGTCCAATTAATTGTTCAAATTGTTAGAAGAAAAATAGAACGTGGCGAAATGGTCCGTGGGGTCGGAACCCTGGAAGTTTTGCCGGATGGTTATGGATTTCTTCGAAGTGCTGCTCATAATTATCTGGCATCGCCAGAGGATATTTATGTTTCCCCTAGCCAGATAAGGCGGCTTGGCCTAAGAACCGGTCTATTGGTGGAAGGCCCCATTCGGCTGCCTATTGAAGGACAAGATAATTTTGCTTTGATGCAAGTGGAATTGGTTCGCGGACGGCCACCTGAAGAACGCTCAAGACCCACTCTGTTTGATGATTTAACACCCCTTCACCCAAATGAACGAATCAGGTTGGAGACGGCCCCAGATGAATTAGCCACCAGAGTGGTAGATTTGATTACTCCCATTGGCAAAGGTCAAAGAGGCCTTATTGTTTCGCCACCCAGGGCCGGTAAAACAGTTCTGCTGCAAAAAATTGCTCAAGCGATAAAGATAAATCATCCCGAGGCTTATCTCATAGTTCTTCTAATTGATGAACGGCCGGAGGAAGTAACCGAAATGATCCGGAATGTTTCCGGTCCCAACGCCGAAGTTGTTGCTAGTACCTTTGATGAACCAGCATCCGAACATGTTCATGTAAGTGAAATAGCTCTGGAAAAAGCCAAGAGAATGGTAGAAGACGGAAAAGATGTGATAATCCTGTTGGATTCCATTACCCGTCTTGCCCGAGCCCATAATACAGAGGCACCTTCCGGTGGTAAATTGCTAAGTGGTGGCTTGGACTCCAATGCCATGCAAAAACCCAAACGTTTCTTTGGTGCCGCGAGAAATATTGAGAATGGTGGAAGCTTAACCATTCTTGCCACTGCCCTGATCGACACGGGGTCCAAGATGGATGAAGTGATCTTTGAAGAATTCAAAGGCACTGGCAACATGGAAGTGCATTTGGATAGAAGGCTAGTGGACAAGCGCGTGTGGCCTGCGATTGATATCAATCGTTCTGGTACTCGTAAGGAAGAACTTTTGCTTCATCCCGAGGAGGTTGACAGGGTAAGAGCATTAAGAAGGGTTCTTGCAGATATGCATCCAGTGGAAGCCATGGAATTGATGGTATCCCGCCTTAGAAAAAGCAAATCAAACGCTGAATTCCTTATGAACATGAATATGGCCTGATAAAAATGCAATTAGAGGCGGGATATTCAAAATTAAAAAAGCATTTTCAAGAAGCCAGGCTTTTGGAATCCGCCTTGGAATTGCTTGGATGGGATGAAAGAACTTATATTCCGCCCCTTGGTTACACCCATCGCGGCAATCAAAACGCCTTGCTTGCAAAACTTCACCATGAAAGAATTTCCGCTCCTTGGGTTGGGGATCTTTTGGGTGAATTAACTGCGGAAGCTCTCAAACTTCCTGAAGATCATGAGATTTATGTTAATACACGGGAATGGCTGAGAGTTTACACCCGAGCTAAAAAAGTTCCGGTTGGTTTGGTTGAGGAGCTTAATAAAACTCTCGTTCAATCTCAGCAAGTGTGGCAGGATGCCAGAAGGGAAAATAAGTTTGGTACCTTTGCACCCTTGTTGCAAAGGGTTTTTGAATTGAAAAAACAAGAGGCTTTATGCGTAAGGCCCGGTGGGAATGTTTATGAAGTTCTTTTGGATGACTACGAACCAGGATTTAGTTCAAAAAAACTGGATGCTTTGATATCAGGCTTAAAACCAAAATTAATCGAACTAAAAGGTGAAATTCAGTCAAAGCAATGCGAGAAACCCCCAATTCAGTTGCAAGGACCCTTCGCAATTGAAAAACAAAAAGTGCTTTCTGAACTGGTAGCAAGTTTCATAGGTTTTGATTTTGAGAAAGGCAGATTAGATACAACTGCCCATCCGTTTTGTACTGGAATCGGGCCAGGCGATTGTAGAATCACCACCAAATTTGATGAGTCTGATTTTACTGCCGGGCTTTTGTGTGTGATGCATGAGGCGGGCCATGGAATTTATGAGCAGGGAATGGATTCTTTGAAATATGGTTTGCCGACCGGTTCTTTTTGTTCCTTGGGTATCCACGAGTCTCAGTCCCGATTGTTTGAAAACCTGATCGGCCGTTCTAGGAAATTCTGGCAATGGGCACTTCCTGTTGCAAAAAGAATTTTTTCACCAACCCTGGGGAGCGTGAGTCTTGAGGATTTTGTTTATAGCATCAATATTGTCAGACCGAATCTTATAAGAATCGAATCTGACGGGTTAACCTATAATTTTCACATTATGCTAAGGTATGAACTTGAAAAAGCCATGTTGACGGGTGATTTAGCGGTCTCAGATCTTCCCCAAGCATGGAATGAAAAGATAAAGAATTACATTGGTCTTGATGTGCCAAATGATAGCAAAGGATGCTTGCAAGATATCCATTGGTCTGCCGGTTTGATCGGCTATTTTCCCACATATATGCTGGGAAATTTGTATTCAGCCCAAATTATGCGCTATGCAAAATCAGAATTTGGCTGGCATGATTCTGACATTGAAACTTTTCTGACAAAATTAAATCCATGGCTTCGAAAAAACATCCATACAGCAGGTAAAACATACAGTTCCATGCAATTGGTTGAAAAAATCACGGGTGAAAAATTAAACTCAGATGCTTTTCTTGCGCATTTGGAAGGGAAACTTGAATTTGAGTCTTTATAAAACCAGCATTTTTTTTAAGTCTGCGATTGTGAAAGGCTTGGCAAGGCAAATAAATCCCAAATTTCGGGCCTTCTCCAAATCCGAATCGCTTGCGCTTGAAATGATTATTTTGGCGAAATAGTCTTTTGATATCAAAGTTTGAGCCAGTTCAATCCCTTTTCCATCCGGTAGGTTTGCATCAATGATTGCGAAATCATGGCTGCTAATGTTTGCAAGGGTTTCCGACACTGAATTTTTAACATCAACTTGATGCCCAAACTTTGTGAGATGGTGGCTTATTATTTTTTGGGTTGGAAGGTCGTCTTCCACTAAAAGAATGTTCACAGGATCTCCCAAAGGCAAAATCTTTGATTACTTTTGGAAATAAAATGATTGAACTCCCCTTCATGCAAACATAATCTATGCCTGACAAACAAAGGAGTTCCCATGGGAATTGTAATCAATTTATTCATGATGACCCTGCAAATGACCAATACTTTGCCAATTGACCAAACTATGGATGAAAAAGCAAATCTGTTTATTCGGGAACATGAATCCCTCATAAAACCTCTTGAGATATCCTCGAATTTGGCTTGGTGGGAAGCAAATACCACCGGATCCAAAGATGCTTTTGAAAAGAAAGAAAAAGCGCAAAATAAGATGGATCAGGCCTTGGCGGACAATGAAAAGTTTGCGAGGTTAAAAGCCATTTATTCAGAGCGTAAATCAATAAATAATCCCACAACCGCCAGATGTATCGAAATCCTTTATCTGCAATATTTAGAAAAGCAGGTTCCTTTGGAACTGCTTAAAAAGTCTACCTCTTTATCCAACAAAGTTGAGAAAGCGTTTAACGAATTTCGTCCGGTGATTGCTTCCAAAGAGGTTACCGAGAACGAAGTTCGTTCTATTCTTAAAGCTTCAAGGGATAGCAACCAAAGAAAAGAAGCTTGGGACGCAAGCAAGAATGTTGGTCGGGTATTGGAGAAAGATCTGATTGAATTGGTAAAGACTCGTAATCAGATCGCGAAGCATTTGGGCTTCTTGGATTTTCATAAGTTGCAACTTTTTATAAATGAACAAAATACAGAAGAATTGATGGCTTTGTTTGATCGTTTGGATGAGCTGACCAAAAAACCATTTGAAATTGAAAAAAAGAAAATAGATCAAAAACTTGCTGAATTATATGGTGTGCAGGTGAAGGATTTACTTCCTTGGCATTACCAAGATCCATTTTTTCAGGAAGCACCGGCGGTCTTTGGAGTTAACCTGGATGCTCCTTTCAAAAATGCTGACCTTCTTGGATTAAGCAGGGATTTTTATCAGGGTATTGGTTTGCCAATTGATCGGGTGATAACTGCAAGTGATTTATATGAGAAGAAGGGCAAAAGTCCCCATGCGTTTTGCACGGACATTGATCGTTCCGGGGATGTGAGAGTTTTGGCAAACATAAAACAGGATGATTATTGGGCGTCTACCTTGCTTCATGAGTTTGGTCATGCGGTCTATTCAAGCCGTTTTATTCCGGAAAGTCTGCCTTATGTATTACGTGGCGAGGCCCACATTCTTGCGACCGAAGGTGTTGCGATGATGTTTGAGCGTTTGACCAAAAGGTCTGCGTTTTTGGTAAAAATGGGTCTTCCCGTGGATGATCCAAAGAAATTTGATGAGTCCGCTGCGATGAACCTCAGGCATCGTTTGCTTATATTTTCAAGATGGTGTCAGGTGATGCTTCGTTTTGAAAAGGCGATGTATGAAAATCCGGACCAGAATCTCAATGAATTATGGTGGAAATTGGTCTCAAAATATCAGGGCATAAATAAACCCACAGGCAGGAACATGCCCGATTACGCATCCAAGATTCATATCGTAAGTGCACCGGTGTACTATCATAATTACATGTTGGGGGAATTATTTGCCTCCCAGTTGCATCATTCGATTGTAAGGCAACTTTATGCTGGAAAAAATCCGGATGAAGTTTTTTATGCAGAGAATCCCAAGGTTGGTGACTTTATGAAAACCAAGGTTTTTAACTTGGGAAGAACCTTGAGTTGGGGCAGGATGGTTGAATTTGCCACGGGGAGTCCCTTGGCGGCAGATAGTTTTGCAAAAGATTTTCAAGGAAAATAACGAGACCGGAGAATAGGGATGTCACATCAGAAACACAAATGTCAAATGTACATCAAAAAGATCAGTCAGAAAAAGATTTCGCCTCCGGCGTTGGATGGTGATTATTCCTGCAAAAATCTTATTGATGAAGTTTTTCTTTCGTATAACGCTGGCAGATTACGAGAGGCCTGCAGAATTTATTCTGAAAAGATGCTTTCGAATGATTCCGTTGTTGGTGTTACCCTTAGCGGGGCGTTGACACCTGCTGGTTTGGGGATGTCTTGCCTGGTTCCCATGATTGAAGCTGGTTTTATCGATTGGATTGTTAGCACTGGCGCAAATATTTATCATGATGCCCACTTTGCCCTTGGAATGGAATTGCATCAATCCAGGCCAGGTTTGGATGATCATCAACTAAAGGCAAACCAAGTTATTCGAATTTACGACATTGTTTTTGACTATGAAAATTTGTTGGGTACAGACAGGTTTTTTAGAACATTGAGCCGTGGGGAAGCTTTTCAGAAAAGCATGGGAACAGCCGAGTTCCACCATCTTGCAGGAAAATATCTGGCCGCCCATGAGGAAAAAGCCAAAACTGTTGGAAAAAGTTTTCTGGCAGCGGCATACAGATGTGGTGTGCCTGTATTTACCTCCTCTCCGGGTGATAGTTCAATTGGCATGAATCTGGCTGCTCTCCAGTTGGAGGGAAGCGCGCTAAAGATTGATCCATTGGTAGATGTGAATGAATCCGCTGCGATTGTATACGCGGCCAAAAAGCAAGGAAAAAGCGCGGTTTTGATTTTGGGAGGTGGCTCACCCAAAAATTTCATACTTCAAACAGAGCCCCAAATTCAGGAAGTGCTTGGTTTGGATGAAAAGGGGCATGACTATTTCCTTCAGTTTACAGATGCAAGACCGGACACAGGCGGACTAAGTGGGGCAACCCCGCAAGAAGCAATGACTTGGGGCAAGGTGGACGAAGCCCAGCTTCCGGATACTGTTACTTGTTATCTGGATTCAACGGTAGCGCTGCCTCTTTTGTCTCTTTATGCATTCCAATCGCGAAAACCAAGGAAACTAAGAAGGTTGATGGATCAGCTTCCTGAATTGCATGAAAAATTGAAGAAGACTTATTTGGGCCGAAAGAAAAAGCACAGGCCAGAGTAAATATTAGGAGATGGCTTTCATCCCCTTTGAAAAGTGAGCAATTAAATCCTCACTCTTTTCGATCCCTATGGAAAACCTTAAAAGCCCTTCGGTGATTCCTAGTGCTTTTTTCTGTTCTCCATCGAGTTGCCGGTGACTTGTGCTCCAAGAGTGACTCACCGTAGTGTGAGTATGTCCTAAAGACGGGCAAAAAGGTATCTCGGGGGTTTTCCGCAGGAATTTGTTAACCCCTTCCCTTCCTCCCGGGATTTCAATTGCCATTATGTTTGCAAATCTACCTTGAAATAATTCGTTTGCGATCAGGTGATCGGGATGTTCTGAAAGTCCTGGGAATTCAATTCGAATCGATGGATATGCTTTTTTTACCCAGTTGGCAAAGGTGATTGCGTTTTGGCAAGAAGCATCAAAACGGAGCTTGAATGTTTCAAGGCTTCTGCACATAAGCCAGCAGTCACCGGGGCTGGGGAAAAATCCGAAATCGAATACGATTTTTTTAATCAATTGAATCAGTTGGGAATTACCCCCGACATATCCCAATGTGATATCGCTGTGCCCACAAAGTATTTTGGTGAGACTTTCAATTACAAGATCAACTCCTGATTCAATGGGTCGATACATGTCAGGTGTTGCAAAAGTGTTGTCGACAACCAAAATGGTACCCGATTTTTTTGTTTGGGATAGGATTTTGCCTAAATCAGGAACTCTGCATGTTGGATTGGTGATGCTTTCAAGAAAGAAAAGTTTTGCAGGCTTTTTAAGGCCGTTTTCAATTTCATGACCATTGGTTTCATCCACCAATTCCAATTGAATTCCAAGTTTCGTAAAATCAGTGCCTAAAACTTTCAGGGTTCTACCGTATAACCTTTTCCCGGCAAGTATACGGTCACCTGGCTTGCATAATGCTAATATGGTTGCGCAAATGGCGCCCATTCCGCTTCCTGTAACAATGCCATCAGTTGTGTTTTCGAGAGCATTCAACTGGTTGCAAAGCGAAACAAGGTTTGGATGACCATCACGCGCATAAATAAATTCCGTATTTTTGGCTTCAACAGCCAGTTCGTAAGTGTCTAGGTCTTTAAAGGAATAAACGGAACTGTTGAATAAGGGTTGTGTAAGAGGTTGTGAGTACATCATGATTTCTGAAGATTCCAATTCCGAACATTTTGTAATAGTTCTTTGGCTTTATCATTCTGGTTTCCAAGTAATTGCATCTGCTGCAATTGTTCCATAATGGCAGAGTCATTCATTTTTTTCTCGGATGCATAAAACTGGTAAACAAATGGTGTTAACAAGATACCATCCAAATCAAAAACAAATATGTTTCCCTGGTTTTGGCGAAAAACAGTAAGGTATAAATTTGTGAACTGTTCTTTGGATTCCATTCGAGTTGGAATGTTTTTGATCTCAATAATCATTTCCTTTTTTTGGAATACATTTTCTACAATTTGAGTTTCTTGTCCTGGTGATGCGAGGAAGATTGCCTTTGAGAAATTATTTTGTTTAAGCCATTGAATTCCGTCTGGATATGGCATGAACCCAATCGCAAGATTGGGGGAAAGTGCATGATAAGCCGAAATATCCACAGGTCCGTTTGTTGGAATTGCCGATGGATTTTTGGCTAAAGGAGGTTCTTTTGAGTCATTGTTTTTGATTGGTTCAGGTGCAAAAAGCTGAACGTTTGTAGCTGGCTTCTGGCTCACCGATAACTGTGGTTGGGGTTGAGGTGGAGGTTGAATTGCGATTGGTTGGGAAGGTGCCGATAAATTTTGAGAACCAAAACTCATCCCCGGAACTGGACCTGCGAATACTGGTGGTTGTGGAGGTGGCGTTATTGCAAATGCGGGCTGGGGTTGTTTGTTTGGAAGCGGTGTCGGTGGGCTTTGATTCATCGTTTCCGGTGACCTTAGCCTTCCAAATAGCTTGTAGCTGCTATTATTTTGCGTTTGGGTTTGTTGGTGATTGCATCCTTGGTTTGCCAACGCAGTACATAATAAAGTGATAATGATTTTTTTCATGATTAGGTCGCTCCAAAAGTAAATGCATTCTTATTGAAGCAGAAGTAATACTATTTCTATTCCGAAATAGTTAACACGCGAGCAAAAGAAGCTGAAAAGATTAACGAATGTAGCAATTCTGCGAGTTTTTACGGCAATTGGTAATTCCAGCTAGGGTATGTTTGGCTACTAACAAGATTTTTTGAATTCTCCTGAGTTAGGTTTCCTATAAGCAGGAGAAAAAAATGGCTGTATCCAAAGAAGTGATGAAAAACTTGGAATCCCATATCCAGGGTTTTGGAAATTATTTGAAGGTTGAAAGGTCTGTTTCCCAAAACACCCATAAAAGCTACCTGCGGGATTTAAAAAAATATCACGACTGGGTTATGGGCTTGAAAACTTTTGATCCATATTCCCCTTCTCTGGACCAGTTGCTGGATTTTGTGGAATTTTTAAAAGAAAGTGGTTTGGCTCACTCAAGTATTGCCAGGCACCTAATTTCCCTTAAGAACTTTTTCAGGTTCTTAAGGCTTGAGGAAATCAGTGCCAGCCAAACGGTTGAATTGCTTGAAGCGCCAGCTCTATGGGCAAGAATTCCTTTTGTTCTTAGTCCTGAATCAGTGAACACCCTGCTGCTTGCGCCAGATTCCATGGATCGATTCTTTCTTAGAGACAGAGCAATTTTAGAATGTCTTTACGCCACAGGTTGCAGGGTTAGCGAAGTGGTGAATCTGGAATTGAAGGATTTACATTTAGATTCCGGTTTTTGCCAATGTACCGGAAAAGGAAGAAAGCAGCGAATAGTGCCTTTGGGGTCTCAGGCAATAACCGCAATTAAAACCTATTTGCAAGAGCTTAGGCCTTTGTTGGTAAAAGTTGCTGGCTCCACAGGGGCCTTGTTTGTCAGCAAGACTGGTAAACCTCTGAACAGGATTCTAATCTGGAAGTATGTGAAAAAATACAGCGACAAAGCTGGTTTGGCTGGAAAAATAAGTCCTCACACGTTCAGGCATAGTTTTGCCACCCACCTGCTTGCAGGTGGAGCAGACCTTAGGGCTGTTCAAGATATGCTTGGGCATTCAAATATACGAACAACCCAACTTTACACCCATGTGGATCGTTCAAGATTAAAAATGATTCACTCCCGGTTTCACCCCCGGGGAAAAAAATAAATACTTTTTGTTACTCTGTTGCGATTTCTCAATAAAATCTTATTATCTTGACTATGTCAGGGCTTACGAACTAAAGATCGTAAGGGACTGATGGATCAGTTCATTTGGATAGGAAGGTGATTTGAGGTCATGGATTTTGATCTTTCAACTTATTATCCGATTTTTATCTACGCAGTCTTTGTCATGGGGTTTGCTTGCTCGGCCCTTGTTGTTTCCCATATTTTCAATCCTAGCAAAAAGACTGCAGTAAAGAACATGCCTTATGAATCAGGTATGGATCCTATTGGGGATGCAAAAAAGCATTTTGATGTGAAATTTTATTTAATTGCAATTTTGTTCTTGGTTTTTGATGTTGAGCTTCTGTTTTTATACCCTTGGGCGGTTGGCGCCTATTCGGCCAATGGCTCGGTTTTGCCTGCCTCTTTTGTCACGCCGGCATTTATTGAGATTCTTCTTTTTATAAGCACCTTGGTGGTTGGTTATATTTACGCGTGGAAAGCTGGGGTGTTTCAATGGCGCTAGATTTCCTTAAAGACAATTTTCTCATTTCTAAACTGGATGTTCTTGCTAATTGGTGCAGGAAATACAGTTTGTTCCCAATGCCATTTGCCACTGCTTGTTGTGGCATTGAATTGATGGCAACGGGGTCCAGCCGGCATGATATTGCCCGCTTTGGTGCAGAAGCCATGCGTTTTTCGCCAAGGCAATGTGACCTAATGATTGTTGCGGGCAGAGTTGCCATGAAAATGGTACCTGTGATGCAAAGAATTTGGCAGCAAATGCCGGAACCAAAATGGTGCATTTCCATGGGGGCGTGTGCATCAAGTGGCGGTGTTTTTGATACCTATGCCGTTGTTCAGGGGATAGATAGATTTATTCCTGTAGATGTTTATGTTCCTGGTTGTCCTCCCAGGCCAGAGCAGCTATTACAGGGAATTATGGATCTACAAGACAAAATTATGAGGACGGGTACAATTTTTGCCACGGAATTTGATAAACGAGAATCTTATGAGGGACCCCGACCTCTTTACTCTCTGATTCCGCCTGAAAAAAAGATTTTGTCTCCGTCTAACTTTGCGAATGCAACAAGAACCGTTTAGGAAGAGAGATTGCTTTGTCTTTCGCTGAAGTACAGGAAAACTTGAAGGCCAATTTTGAAAGTGTGAACTTTTCGTTCAGCTCTTTCAGGGATAACGACAGGGTTGAAGTTTCACCAAGTGATGTGCTTCCTGTTCTAAAGTACCTCAAGAATGTTTTGCATTTTGATATGCTGGTGGATCTTTCTGCTGTTGATTATCTGCACTATGAAAACAAGCCTCATCGTTATGGGGTTTGGTATTCTCTTTTGAATACCGAAAAAAACATCAGAATTATTGTGAAGACCCATCTTGATGATCCTGACCCATCCATTGGTTCTGTATTTGAACTTTGGAAGGGTTGTGACTGGATGGAACGTGAAGTGTACGATATGTACGGAATAGAATTTGATGGCCATCCTGACTTGCGCAGAATTCTATTGCCGGATGAGTTTACAGCCTTCCCTTTGAGGAAGGATTATCCTTTGCGGGGTATGGGAGAAAGACATAACTTCCAGCCATTAATTAGATCCAAGGCTTGATTCCGGGGAAATATTTCAGATGCCTTTGAAGTTGGCGGATGCAATTCCTGATACAAGTTCTCCCGATAAGGAGTTTCTGTGGACCTTGAATTTTGGTCCCCAGCACCCTGCCACCCATACTACCCTTCGCCTCATTCTCACGTTAGATGGTGAGGTGGTTGTTCATGCAATACCTGACATAGGTTACTTGCATAGTGGGTTTGAAAAACTCGGTGAACACCTCGATTTTAACCAGTATGTTACAATCGTTGACAGAATGAATTATATTTCACCTGTTTCCAACGAAATCTCATGGCATCATACTGTTGAAAAATTACTTGGAATAGAACTTACTCCACGCTGTAAATACATACGCACGATCTTTGCTGAATTAATGCGAATTCACGATCATCTGCTTTGCTGTGGTGCTGTGGCGCTGGACTTGGGTGCGTTTACAGCTTTTATTTACGCTTTTAACCTTCGTGAAAAAATTAATGATATTTGCGAATGGGCTGCTGGTCAGAGATTTCACCCAAGTTACACCCGGGTTGGAGGTGTGTTAAAGGATGTGGATGATGGCTGGGTAGCAAAGGTCAGGGAATTAGTAAAGCTTTTCCCTAAAGTACATGCTGAAGTGATGAAGTTGTTGCAAAAGAATCGAATATTTGTCGGGCGCACCAAAGGTATTGGTTTTCTTTCGAAGGAAGAGGCCATTAATCGAAGTGTTACCGGCCCTGTGGCAAGGGCAAGCGGGGTTACCCGCGATTTGAGAAAAGATGAGCCCTACCTTGCTTATGGCGACTTTGATTTTAAGGTTGTTTGTTCTAATGAGGGTGATTGTTACGCAAGGTTTCTAGTTCGAATGGAAGAGATGGTTGAAAGCGTAAAAATCATTTCTCAAGCGGTTGAAAACCTGCCAAGTGGACCTGTAAGCATAGATGCCAATACAAAGCAGGTCCTGCCGAATCAACTTTCTGTCTACAGAAGCATCGAGGGCCTTATTCAGCATTTTGAGCTGAATATGACAAACAGGAAATGGGAAACACCAGTTGAGGAAGTCTACGCCGCGACTGAATCCCCCAACGGGGAACTTGGTTTTTACCTGGTTTCTGATGGTTCAGGAGTTTCTTACAGGGTTAGAACCAGGCCACCATCTTTCATCCATTTTTCGTTGTTTCCGCACTTGGTGGTAGGTCATCAAATTAGTGATGTTCCCACTGTGCTTGGAAGCCTTAATATCATTGCGGCGGAGTTGGACAGATGAGCACTCTAAAACCAGAGATCATCCAGAAAATAAAGGATCTCATTCCTTTGTACCCAGCAAAGCAGGCGGTAACTCTTCCTGCGTTGCATCTTGTGCAGGATGAATACCGCTGTGTTTCTTTGGATGCAATTCGTGAAATCGCCTCACTTTTAGAACTTGCTCCATCCGAAGTTCACGACACGATGAGCTTTTATGGTTTTTTTAAGACTGAAAAGGAACCTTTGGGCAAATGTCGTCTTTGGGTTTGTCGAAGTCTTGCCTGTGATTTGCGTGGTGCAGATCAGGTGCTGGGAAAATTCATCGATACATTAGGTGTGGCTCCTGGACAAACCACCAAGGATGGGAAAATCACCTTGGAAGAGGCAGAATGTATTGGTGCTTGTGAGGGTGCGCCATGTGTTTTGCTGGATGATGTCCACAGACACTTGGTTACAGAAGATAAAGTGGATGATTTAATTCGGGAGTTGAGATCCCGCCAGTAATCAGGCCTGGTAGCAAGAGGAATTTCATGGCGAAGTATGAGCCAGTATTGTTGAAGCGAATTGCTAAGGAAAATAGCGATTCCATTGAAACATACATTGCTGATGGCGGCTATCAGGGCTTAACGAAAGCCATTCAGCAAATGTCTCCTGCTCAAGTCATCGATACGGTAAAAGGATCTGGCTTACGTGGGCGTGGGGGGGCTGGTTTTCCTACCGGGCTTAAATGGACTTTTTTGCCCAAGGATCATCCCGGTCCGATTTATTTGTGTGTTAATGCCGATGAGAGTGAGCCTTGTACCTTTAATAACCGGGTTTTAATGGAAAAAGACCCGCATCAAGTTCTTGAAGGCATTATCATAAGTTCTTTTGCCGTCAACGCCAGTAAAGCATTTGTCTATGTTCGCTATGAATATGGCCCTGCATATAGGGCGATGGCCGCCGCTGTCCAACAAGCCTATGACAAAGGATTTCTCGGTAAAAATATCCTCGGCAGTGCCTATTCGCTGGATGTGGTAATGCACAAGGGTGCCGCTGCGTATATTTGCGGCGAGGAAACGGGTCTTATTGAAAGTCTCGAGGGAAAGAGGGCTTGGCCAAGAATCAAACCGCCATTTCCTGCCATTGAAGGAGCCTTCCGTAAGCCCACTATTGTGAATAACATTGAAACCATGGCCTGTGTGAAGAACATTATTGACCTTGGGCCAGACTGGTTCAAATCGTTAGGCGTTCCTCCAGATCCAAATAATCCACGTGATGCAGGAAGTTATGGGCCTAAGCTTTATTGCATTAGTGGCCATGTAAATAATCCTGGTTTATTTGAATTACCCATGGGTGTATCTGTAAGGGAATTGATGGAAGAATATGCTGGTGGGGTTTGGAAAGGCAGAAAAGCAAAAGGTGGTATCCCCGGTGGAAACAGCATGGGGCTTATGACCGAGGCTGAATTTGATATCAAACTGGATTTTAATGGGCCTGGAAAAATAGGGTGCCTTGGTCTTGGCACAGGAGCTGTCACTGTTTTTGATGACCACACTTGCATTGTGGATGTTCTTTATAATCTATGCAGGTTTTTTGCCCATGAATCGTGTGGTCAGTGTACGCCTTGCCGTGAGGGAACCGCATGGATGTTTAAGATGATTGAGCGAATTCGCAAGGGATTTGGAAGGGTCGAGGATTTAAACATCCTTGAGGAAGTCGGTAATCGAATAGGAATCATGCCCGGAACCACGATTTGTGGTCTCGCAGATGGCGCAGGCTGGCCTGTAAAGACAGCAATTAGGAAGTTCCGCGCAGAGTTTGAATCTTACATTAAGGCTGGAAATAAGAAGAACAGGTCATTCAGTTTGCAACTGGCCCATCATTAAGCAAATGGTGGGATTGGAGAATTTGGGATGGCAATTGTTTATGTAAATGACAAGGTTGTGGACATAGGTGATAAAAAGTTGAACCTAGTCCAGGCTGCTGAAATGTGCGGAGAACTCATACCGCACTATTGCTACCACCCTGCTCTTTCCGTGGTTGCAAGCTGCCGTATGTGCCTTGTTGAAGTTGGAGAAAAAAAACCTGATGGCAGCATTGTAATGCAGCCGAAGGTGTTGCCAGGGTGCCAGACCCCGGCCAAAGATGGTACCGTTGTAAAAACACTAACTGACAAATCACGCGCAGCCCAATCGCAAACTTTGGAGGCCCTGCTATTAAATCATCCCCTGGATTGCCCTGTTTGTGATAAGGCGGGGGAATGTAAACTGCAGGATTACAGCTATAAATTTGGAAATGCGGAAAGTCGGATGGTGGATGATAAAAATACTCCACCTAACAAACCCAATATTGGCAAAAATATCAGTTTGTTTACCGACCGGTGCATAATGTGTTCCCGGTGTGTCCGTTTTACCCGGGAAGTGGCTGGTACCGCGGAACTTCATGTTGTCAACCGGGGCACACATGCGGAAATCGATGTGTTTCCGGGTGCACCATTGGATAACAAGCTTGCTAGTAATGTGGTGGATTTATGTCCTGTTGGTGCGCTTGCAAGCAATGATTTTCTCTACAAACACCGTGTTTGGAATTTGAAAACGGTTGATAGTGTTTGCCCGGGTTGCTCGACGGGTTGTAGTATCCATCTTGATACTAACAAGAATGTCATCTATCGCTTGCGGCCCAGGGAAAATCCTGACGCGCAAGGTTACTTCATGTGCGATGATGGCCGTATTGGTTATCATTATGCGAATTCATCCGAGAGAATTTCGAAGCCACAACTCAAGAAAAATTCAGGTTGGGTTGATGCCGAGTGGAAAGAGATTGTTTCGTCGATTCAAGACGAATTGAAGTCCGTGACAGCTTCCAACCCTTCGTCGGCTTGGTTTATGATCTCTCCTTTTTTGACTGTTGAGGAAGCTTATTTACTTGCAGATTTTGCCAAGTCAGTTTCAACCAATGTGAAATTGGTTTTGGGGCCAGTTCCGACTCTTGGAATCGAGGATACCTATCCCAAGAAAAGGGATGGTTCTCCAGGTGGAAATGTTAAATTCACCATCAGACCTGAAAAATGTCCCAATCGCATCGGGGTTGAGGAAGTTATTAAGCATTTCGAAGGAACTTTTCAGACTCTTTCGGAAGCTTTTTACCAAGGCAAGCCTGAGTTTTTGTTTCTAGCAGGCAGTTATCCATCTCCTGATTGGGTTACTGACGAACTTCAGATGCATATTTCCAAAGTGCGTTATGTGGTCTTGCAAGATTTGTTCCCTGGGAACATGGGCCAAGTGGTAAGTGCCTTAATACCTTCAGCAAATTTTGCTGAAAAAGAGGGGGTTTTTGTAAACCATTCAGGTCTTGCACAGTTGATTCACCGGGGTTGTGTGCCATTGAGACAGGTTCGCACTGAGGGACAGGTATACAGCGATCTCGCTGGTAGAAAAGGGCTTGTACAATCTGCCGCTATCCGTGGTGAAGTTGCGAAAAAGATTTCCTACTTCAAAAAGCTGGAGAAGGAAGTTGGGGAAAATGGAACAAAACTGGCTTAGGAATTGGGTGATCTTTCATGAGTTTTGAATTTTCGATCCTCATTACCTGTGCAATCATCATTGGTGTTCTTGCCATTGCCAATGGATTGGTTGCATACATGATTCTTGCCGAAAGAAAAATCGCTGCTTATATGCAGGATCGAGTAGGCCCCAACCGGGCTTTTTTCGGCATCCTTCAGCCTATTGCGGACGGTGTCAAGTTTCTGTTGAAAGAAGAAGTTATTCCAGATCATGTGGATAAACTTTTTTATATGATTGCCCCGGCGATTGCGCTTATGACAGCTTTCATGGCTGTTTCGGTGGTTCCATTTGGTGCCACTTCCGTTGCCCCCTCTTTAATTGATCACCGCTCTGGATCTTTAACAGAAGGCAAGATGGTTTTTCCCAAAACCAATCTGGAATTGCAGGAAGTTCTCAACGCCGACCGATCATTTTCCAAAGCTAAAAACATTGCTTCATATGAAGAAAATCTTCAAAGATACAATTCCCAGATTCAGATGGTGATTGCACCCCATGTGGATATTTCAGTTGTATTCGTTTTTGCGGTGGGAAGTCTTGCGGTTTATGGTGTCATCTTGGGAGGATGGTCCTCCAATAATAAGTACAGTTTGATGGGTTCTCTTCGTTCCAGTGCCCAGTTGATTAGTTATGAGATCCCCCTTGGTTTATCCGTGATAGGTGTTGTGCTGGTAAGTGGATCGCTCAATTTTGAGAAGATTATTCAGTTTCAAATTGAGAATGGTTGGAATGTTTTGTTTCAACCGCTTGCGATGATTCTTTTTGTGACCTCGATTTTTGCGGAGTGCAATCGCCTTCCATTTGACCTTCCTGAATGTGAGCAGGAGTTAGTGGCAGGGTACCACACAGAATACAGTTCCATGAAGTTTGCGCTTTTCCTTCTGGGTGAATACACCCATATGATCACCACCAGCTTCCTCCTTGTGAATATGTTTTTCGGTGGCTGGCATCTTCCATTTATTACGACACCCGGAGATTATTCACTGGTGGGCGTTGTATTAAAGTCTCTAGTTCTGGTCGGTAAAATGCTATGTTTTATTGGTTTCTACATGTTTGTGCGTTGGACCATTTTGAGATTTAGATTTGACCAGTTAATGAACCTTGCTTGGAAAGTCATGATGCCCCTTGCTCTTTTGAGTTTTGTGTTGGTTGTGATTGTTCAGCATTTTCAACCATTGGGTGAACAAAGTAAATGGTTCATGATGATCGCTTCTTTGTTTATTTTGCTGGTTTCCGGATGGATAGGTTTAAGGCTACCCAAAAAGAAGACCAAAGTATCTCTTCCATACCTAGGCCACGGTTCTGGTTATATCAAGCACATTGAGTATACTTCTGCAAATTGGTCCAAGATCGAGACAATTCCTGGGAGTACCTATGAAAGCTGAAGATGTTAAATGGGTAAAATCCCCGGAATTTGGGTTGATGGATCAGGTATATTTGCCTGCCATATTTTCTGGCCTTGCCACCACCATGACTCATATGGCGAAAACCTTGTTCACCACCAAAGACAAGGTTACACAGCAATATCCTGAAGAAAAGCCTCATTTACCGTCGAATTATCGTGGGGTGCACCGGTTAAACAGAGATGAACAGGGCCGGGTTAAATGTGTGGCATGTTACATGTGCTCCACCGCTTGCCCTGCAAATTGCATTGATATTGTTTCTGCTCCCTCTCCATGGCAGGACCGGGAAAAATATCCAGAAGTATTCGTCATCGACGAGTTGAGGTGCATTTATTGTGGCATGTGTGAGCAAGCTTGCCCTGTGGATGCCATAGAACTTACCACATTGTTTGATTTGACGGGTTTGAGTCGGGAAGAAATGATTTTCAATAAGGAAAAGCTGTTGGGGGTTTTTGATAAAACAGTAAGCATGAACACAGACCCTGTTAGAACCACACGAGGACGTTTGGGGGTTGCAAGTGAACCTGCTAGCCATGGTTTAACAGGTTCTTCCTCCGTTCAGTCGTAGGGAAGGTTTAAGGATTTTCGATGAGTGAATACCCGTGGCTTAATCTTGGAAATTTAGCACTTCTTTTAAGTGCCATTGCAGTCTATTGCAATTTGCCAGGAACGGTATCCCCCAAGAACAGATGGTTGGGAATTCTAGCTGGAATTTTTGGTTTTGGGATTGCCGGCGGTTTGACTGTAAGTGCCTTGAATTTCCATCCTGAGAATGTTCTTTTCCTGGTGTTCTCCACCCTTGCTGTTCTTGGTGCTATTTTTATGGTGATTTTGAAAAATCCCGCTCATGGTGCAATCAGTTTTGCGATAACCATTACAAGTACAGGTGGCTTGTTTTTACTTCTTGCAGCCCCTCTAGTTATGGCAGCTAATATTATCGTTTACGCGGGTGCCATTATTGTCACGTTCTTGTTCTTACTAATGCTTGCGCAGCAATATGGGTTTAATTCTGCGGATCAAAGAAGCCGTGAACCTCTTCTTGCAAGTTTTTGCGGATTTATAATGGCGGTTGGTTTTATCCACGTGATCCAAGTAAGTTTTTCTGACCATGATTCTGCAGCAAGAAAAGTTATTGAAAAAGCTTCCTTTGAGATTCAATCTGCCCTTGCGGAATCCTCACTGGATACTGCCCGTTCAAAAATAGCGGGAGGTCATGAAAATCTTTTGGCAAACATCAAGAATGCTTTTGGTGGAAGTGGCCCCTGGGTTGAGCGAGTTGAAACAGAAGTTCAAAAAGATGGGATGTTCTCATTTGCCAAGGTTAAGGAAGTAGCAGAGTTCAAGGCCGCTTTGGGCCAGTTGAATGTCATCTGCAGGGATTATTTAAGTCAAAGTGTCTTCCTTAAAAGTGCTTCCGGTACATTTGGTGATTTAAATCCTGAACTGGTTCGAAAAGACAAAACTGGCAGGCCTGCAATGCCGGCCGACAATGCTGCGTTTGTTGGTAAATCACTATTCATGGATAATTTGATAGCTGTGGAAATTGTTGGTGTTCTTCTGTTGATTGCAACGATAGGTGCGATTGTGGTTGCAAAAACTGCTCCCGGCAAGGAGGCGGTATAATGGTTGATTTGTCCAACTATCTGATTGTTGGAGTTCTTCTGTTTTGTGTGGGTTTGGTTGGTTTTTTGGCTAGAAGAAACATGATTTCCATGTTTCTGTCCGCAGAGTTGATGGTTCAGGGTGTGGCCCTTAACTTTCTTGCATTTTCCAGATTCAGGGGAACGCTTCAGGGGCAATCATTTGTTTTGTTTATAATTTCTGTTGCAGCTTGCGAGGCGGCAATTGCGCTGGCCCTTATCGTGGTTCTATACAGGATGAGAAAAACCCTGGATGTTTCCGAGTGGCAGGAACTTCGTGAAGAGGACTTGGAACCCACAGAGGATGTAGTTGACGAATTCCCTACTGAGACAAGGCAGGAACCTTTGCCGAAACTTACCATTGCGGGCTATCGACCTGTAAGAGAGGAAGAATCCAGCAATGTTTGAAAATGCATCCAACCTACTCTGGTTGATCCCTGTTTTGCCAATATTTGTTGGACTAACCACATATTTTGTTGGTCCAAAGTTTTTGGGTCGTTATTCGCATGTTCCTGTTATTTTGGGTGGGATAACTGTTTTTGTATTGTCATGTATTATTTTTCAAGATGTGTTAAAAGCCAACGCTTCTGATGGAAAAGATGGGTCCAATCCTCCATCGATTTCAGTTGTTTATTATGAATGGATCAGAACTTGTGATCCAAATCTGGTTGGTGATGCTTTAAAAAATGCCGGAAGCGTAAAAGTTGATTTTAGCCTTCGGCTTGATCCAATTAACTCGGCAATGGGGCTGATGGTAACATTTTTGGGGACCATGATAGCTGTCTTTGCCACAGGCTATTTAAAAGAATTGGATGGATCCATTGACCCTGGCTATCCGAGATTCTTCGCCACGGTTTCCATATTCCTTGGCGCGATGCTTTTACTGATTTTTGCCGACAACTTACTCCTTTTATATGCGGGTTGGGAAGGTGTGGGCCTTTGCAGTTATCTTTTAATTGGTTACTGGTTCCAAAAACATTCAGCCTGTATGGCAGCTAGAAAAGCCTTTTTAGTTACAAGGCTTGGTGATGTTGCCCTTCTCCTGGGTATTGCCAACTTATGGGTAATTTCCGGTTATAAACTGGATTACGATAGCCTTTTGGGATTAAGTGCGGATACTCCCGGACTTTCATTATCCTGTTTTCTCTTATTCTTGGGGGCCTGTGGAAAGTCGGCCCAGTTCCCTTTGCATGTCTGGTTGCCGGATGCGATGGAGGGGCCAACTCCCGTGAGTGCCTTAATTCATGCTGCAACCATGGTTACTGCTGGTGTCTATCTTCTGGCAAGATTCATGCCTTTATTTGCTGGTTGCCCAGAAGTTCAAATGCTTGTCGCAGCAATTGGCGCCATCACCTGTTTGATGTCTGCTTTAATAGCGGTGACCCAAACCGATCTTAAGCGAATTCTTGCCTACTCCACCATGAGTCAGCTTGGTTACATGTTTATGGCTTTGGGATGCGGGGTTGATATGAAAACCACGCTTCCATTCTTTGCGGTTTATGCGTCATTGTTTCATCTGATTACCCATGCTTTTTTCAAAGCTTTGCTATTTTTAAGTGCTGGAAGCGTTATGCATGCCATGCACCATGTTATAGACCTTAGGAAAATTGGTGGTTTAAGGAAGGTATTGCCTTTAACACACATCGGTTTTCTTTTTGGAGCACTGGCCCTGGCTGGTTTTCCTTTATTTGCAGGTTTCTGGAGTAAGGATGAAATTCTATCCCTTGCACATGAGGCATCGAAGCTGGATCGACTGAACCCAATCTTTTATATCTCCATATGGCTGGTTGGAATAACCGTGGCATTCCTGACAGCCTTGTATACATTTAGGGCTTATTTTCTAGCTTTCTGGGGGCCTCTAAGGCTTCCAGAGGAAACTCATGGCCATGCACATGAATCAAAACCTGTTATGACAATTCCACTTTTAGTTCTAAGTGTTTTCGCTTTGGGTTTTGGATTTTTGATTTCTGGTGAGACAAAATATTCACTAGCAGGTTTCTTTTCCCACATCAGGCTGCCAGGTTTGAACTCAAAATATGTATTGGATTCTCATGCGTCCCATGATTGGTTGACGGTTGGTTTTGCGACTCTTGCGGGCCTTCTTGGAATGGGAATTGCGTGGTTTTTGTATGGAAGAAAAACGGTGGATTTGGAAACAGCACATTCCAAACCGACAGGATTTTTATTTCAATTATCCAAAAACAGGTTCTTTATCGATGAGATATACGGGAAATTAATTGTTGCTCCCCTTCGAGGGGTTTTTGTATTTGCCAAAATTTTCGATCAATACATTCTGGATGGAATTGTCGATATGGTTGCGCATGTGCCAAGGCTTCTGGCAAGGCTTGTTCAGCCAATCCAAAATGGTTTGGTTCAGTTTTATGCTCTAGCCATGGTTTTGGCTGTGGCGGTTTTCCTATTGGCTCTTGCAAGAACGATGTGATTTCATCATGAATTATCTCCTACTTGAAATTCTGTATTTGCCACTGATTTCAGCAATCGTTCTATTGCTGTTTAAATCTAAGCCCGTTGTAACCATTAGAACTATTGCAATTTTGTTTGGTTTGGTAAGTTTCGGCCTTTCTTGCAAAGTGGTAAATGACTATTTGCCAAAGGTAGAAAAACAAAGGGACCTATTGCAGCAAAAGCAAACCTTTGTGCCCGATGATTCCATTCGTTTGGAGTTGATCAGGTTTTCGCCATCAAATCCTGAATTTCCCGCTTCTGGTGCCTTGAATTTTTACATAGGAATTGACGGGCTTAATGTTTTTCTGATCCCCTTAGCATCGGGATTGTTTCTTGCGGCAATATTCGCCGCATGGAACTCCATCACTGTAAATGCTGGTATTTTTTACATGCTTTTGGCGCTGTTGCACTTTGCGACTTTGGGTGCATTTTTGTCTTTTGATATTATTCAGTTTTACATGTTTTTTGAATTTACCTTGGTTCCCTTGCTGTTCCTTATCGCTTTGTGGGGGGGGGCCAACAGACTTTATGCGGCAAGGAAAATCTTCATTTATACCTTGGCCGGTGGTCTATTTACCCTGCTTGGAATTATAACCCTTGTTTCGGCTATGCATCAGGAATCAATTGTCACCAATCATGAAAAGCCAATAACTTTCTCGATTCCGGAATTGGTCACTGCTTCAAGTCAAACATCGGAAATTTTGCAAAAAGCTGTTCCAGAAACAGATGGAAAATATTTACGCGACTGGAACAGTGTTCAAAAATGGATATTTATGTTTCTTATGATTGGGTTTGCTGTCAAAGTGCCGGTGGTCCCTGTGAATACATGGCAACCCACTGGTTATTTCGAGGCCCCGACAAGTGTCACGCTGATAATGAGTGGAATTTTAGCCAAACTTGGTGTTTTTGGGTTTATCAGGGTTTGTTTACCAATTCTTCCAAACGCATCTTCAGAATTTGGGGCGATGCTTTTTATTGCCTTGGGGGTAATTGGAGTATTGTACGGGGCAGCTTGTGCCATAGCCCAGGATGATATTCGAAAAATGCTGGCATACAGTTCCCTTAGCCATCTTGGTTTTTGCATGGTTGGTGCTTTTTCATTGAACGAAACCGGATTATCCGGAGCGATTGTCCAAATGATCAATCACGGTATTAACATTGGGATTATGTTTTTCCTTTGCGAAGGTTTGTTGCAGAGGTATGGAACAACCAGGTTCAAGGATTTGCAGGGATTGGGGTCACGGATAAAAATGTTCTCTGGTTTCATGGTCTTTTTTGTGATGTGTAGTGTTGGCCTTCCTGGGCTAAATGGTTTTGTAGGAGAAGTATTGTGCGTGTTCGGTTTGTTTGATGCTCGGACGACACTTTTTTCTGGAAAGGTCCTCGCTGGTTTTGTTTCTTTGGGAATGGTTCTTGGGGCATGGTATTTCCTGGGTATGCTTATGAAGGTATTTTTCCAAGGCTTGGAAGAACCGGTATTTAAAAAGCAGGAAAATACCAGTGATATCACAACACTCGAAAAGATTCTTGTTATTCCAACTGCTTTGTTGTGTTTATACCTGGGTGTTTTTCCACAGGGATTGATTGATACTATCAGGCCGGAAACCCACCTCATTTCGAAGGTAATCGCAAAATCGAACCAGCATTTGCCAAAATGGGCGGTCGATTCTGGAAATAAAACAAGGTGAGACTGGAATAATCATGGAAGCTGCTGTTGTTTTGCAAAATTCTTTAAAATTTTTAGTTCCCGAGGCCTTCCTTATTGCCTTTGGAACATTAATGCTTTTGGTTTCACCATTCCTTCGCTCCAAGCTTCCATGGGGTATTATTTCGATTGCCGGCGTTCTTGGGGCCTATTCTCTTCTCTGGCAGGTGCCTCGGGATATTTTTCCGACAGATTCTCTTTATTTGCAGCCAGTTTTACAAGATCAGCTTTCTACTTTTGTCAGGCATTTTGCGATAGGCATGGGATTCTTTTTTATCCTTCTATTTTGGGCTGCAAATCATGAAAAATACAGCCCTGAAATCTTCGCGATGATTATTTTCCAGGTAACTGGATGTTCAATTGTTTCTTGCTCCAATGATCTGATTGTTTTGTTTCTGGGATTGGAGTTGATAAGTATCCCCTCTTACATCCTTTTATTTCTTGGAGGCAATTCAAAAGCTTCAAGGGAGGCCACATTAAAATATTTTTACCTGAGTGTGCTATTTGCCGGCATGCTGTTGTTTGGCTTCAGTTATATGTTCGGTTTGACAGGATCCACGAATATTTCTTTGATACAAGATACCTTCCTTGCCAACAAAAATCCTGTGCCGATGGTTGTGATCCCTGTCATTGCAATTGTCGCAGGACTGGGTTTTAAAGTAAGTCTTGTTCCTTTCCATTTTTATGCACCCGATGTATATCAAGGTACTTCGTTTCGTGCCGCTTCAATGCTTGCAACAGTACCCAAGGTGGCTGGTTTTGTCGCATTATTAAGGCTATTTGGTTTTGCTTTGGTAGGCCAGCAATCTGGCTCACTAGGGGATTCCATTAGTCTTTTGTTCTGGATCTTGGCAGCAATAACCATGTGTCTTGGATCCACTATGGCCTTGCTGCAGAGGAATTTAGGAAGAATTCTGGCTTTCTCTAGCATCACTCATTCTGGCTACCTGATGATGGCCCTTTCGGTTGCTCCCAAGTTGGCTCCAGACCATGGAGTTGACCTGGTTGGAGGGGTTTTGTTTTATCTCTTTGCCTACTTTTTTGCAACTTACGGAGCATTTGCCATCCTGGAGGCATTACAAAACCCAGAAAGGAAAATTGTTGATTGGGATGATTTGGCGGGAACTTCAGTAACCAATCCATGGCTTGCTGCCATTCTTGTTTTGTTCCTTTTCAGCCTTACTGGAATTCCCCTAACCGGTGGTTTTCTAGCCAAATTTCTTATGATTTTTAGCGCAGCTAGTGTGCCATTCAATTCGGAAAATAATATTTCCGTGGAAACTCACAATGTTTACTTGTTGCTCGCTGTTGTTGCAGTTGTAAACGCAGCGATTGGCGCATGGTTCTATTTGAAAATTGTGTCGGGCTTATACTTTAAACCCTCGGTGTGGCCACAGGAAAGAAAGTTGGCTTTGCGACCAATATTTCTTGCTATTGGTTTGGCCGCAATCGCAACTATTATTTTGGGGGTTTACCCAAAGGCGATTTTTAAATCCAAATTATTTCGCGGATCTAGTGATTCAGTAATTGTTGGTTCTTTAAAATAAATGTAACCATGATTGTCCCGGATAAACTTCCTCCGCTATTTGGTTTGCCGGGAACATGGGAAAAAATACTTGTAAGTCTGGGTCTCTCCGGCAGGCCGTTAGTGAAAGTTTGTTACAAAGAATTCTCTTTTATTTTCAAAGCCATCTCTCAGGAATACAGTGTGAGGCAGTTTCAGGTTTGGAACTGTTTAGGTCATGTTAAAAAACGAGGATTCAATTTATTACCCGATTTTGTCATGCCATTTAAAGGTGGTTCGCGAGCATACCATGCTGATTATTTCTGGGAATGCACAAAGTGGTTTCCCGGTGAATCGTTGGAATATGAAAAAGAAAAAAGTTATCTTTATAACGCTTTTGGAGTATTAGCGGATTTTCACCACGCATTATCCTCTATCAAAGTTGAGAAATCTTTGGTTTCGTGTCCGTTATTAAACAGAAGATCTATTCTTAAAGATTTTCATGAATACATTTTAAAAGTGAAGATAAGGGAAATTGAATCAGATTTTATGAAGGAAGTCGTTCATTTAATGGTGAACTTGCTTCCTGTTGTGCTTCCTAAATTTGAAAGAATCAACGATTCCAAATCCATGCAATGGTGTTGGGGTGATTCAAGGCTGGCTAATTTTATTTTTTATAACCAAAAAGTTAAAGGGATAATTGATTTTGAGGCAATGAAAGTTAATCCGTTGGAGGCTGATTTTGCCAGATTGATGGCTGACTTTGAACCATGGGAAGATTCGAATTGGCAAAAAGCCTTGGAAGCGTACGATGATTTTGGATCGTTCGATGTTTCATTGGCTAAGTTTTATTGTCTATCAGGCCTGGCATGTGCGTTAGTTCGGTGGGCTAAATGGCTCTCCAAGCCCTGCGATTCGATTCAATTAAACCAACAGCAGTTAATAAGAGGAAATGAAATTCTGGAAAAGCTTAATAAATGGAAAAAGCACGGATTTGAAACCCGTGCTTTTTGATTTTGAATCGATTGATTAACGCTTGGAGAATTGGAAACTCTTGCGAGCACCCTTGCGACCATATTTCTTGCGTTCTTTCATTCTGCCATCTCGGGTCAGATAACCAGAATCGCGAAGCTTCTTCGCCAAGGTTACCGGAGCTGCAGCCCCTTCTTCAACTGGCTGTTCTTGAACGGTTTCCAGACCAAACATTTCCTTCAGTGCACGGGCAATTCCCTGGCTAATAGCACCGGCTTGACCCGAAAAACCGCCACCATGGACATTCACGAAAACATCAACACGTTTGGTGACATCAGCCAAAGCCAATGGACCTGTGACAAGATTACGATCTTTCTCCTCGGTCAAGTATTCCTGTAGAGGGCGGTCGTTGATAATAAGGTTACCTTTACCTTCACAAATCCTTACGCGGGCAACAGCAGTTTTTCTTCTGCCAGTGCCCCAGTGATAGGTTTTCTTGGTCTTAGCTTCAGCCACGGGTTACTCCTGAAATAATTAAGATTTTAAATCCACAGGCTGTTGAGCCTGATGAGGGTGTTCGGTGCCAGCAAATATTTTGAGCTTGGAAATTTGCTTTCTTCCGAGCGGGGTCTTTGGCATCATTCTTTTAACGGCTTCCCGAAGAATACGGTCTGGATGGGAAACCATCCAATCCTTTGCGCTGGCAGTCCTCAAACCACCAGGATACCTTGAGTACCAGCGATACGTCTTGGTTTCAAGCTTTTTGCCTGAAAATTTAAGCTTGGAGGCATTCAATACCACTACAAATTCACCGGTATCATGATGTGGTGTGAATTCCGGCCTATGCTTACCACGAAGAATATTTGCAATTTGAACAGCAAGTCTTCCAACAATTTGGCCTTCAGCATCAATAACCAACCATCTTTTGGCGGGTTCAGTGCCGGGTTTTGCCATATAAGTCTTCATATATCATCTCCATCTAGCAAAATTTTATTCTAAGGAAAACTTTGTCAGCGTCAATATAACCTAAACGCCTGTTTTATGGATGTTTGGGAGCGGATTCCTTTTACAATTCTTTGTTTGAATTCTTTGGAATTCATTGGAAATAATTCGCATAATATTCAATTGAGCATCAAAGTAAAATCTTAGTGCTTTAGATGGTCTAATAAAGGGATTTAGCTTCGTGGGTATCATTTAAGCAGGATTTTTTAACCGGTTTAATTGATTATTCATCGATCTGACTTACATGGTAAAAACCATAAGACCTATGCTGAAAACTACTTATGTAAAATAGGTGGATAGTGTAACCCCCAAAAGACCCTTAATACCTACTCAATTAATTTTTCTTGGAGCGTTTGGAATGGTGGAAATTCAAGTTTTATACATCGTAATATTGGGGCTGCTTGGCCTCGGTTTGGGGTTTGGAATATCAAAATTATTGGACCGGGCAAAACTTTCAGGATGTACCGTCCAAGCTGAACAAATTATTAGAAAAGCCAAGGACGATTCCGATTCCATTCTTCGGCAGTCTGAAATCAAGGCGAAGGAAGATTATTTAAAACGTAAAGAGGAAATGAACAATGAGTTTGAAAAAACCAGGATGGATTTGAGGGATCTTGAGAAACGTCTGGAAAAACGCGAGGATGGTGTCGAAGAAAAACTCAGGGATATGCAAAAGCGTGAAAGATTAACTGAAACTTTGCAATTGCAGCTTCAAAACCAAAAAAATGAATGGGAAAATAAGAACAAAAGGCTTGTGGATATTCTGGAAAAGCAGGAAAAACAGCTCCTCGGGCTTTCGGGTATTTCCAGAGATCAAGCGGAAAAAATGTTAATTGAGAATCTGGAAAGAACTTTGAGTAGGCAGGTTACTGAAAGGCTTAAAAAACATGAGGAAGCCATTAAGGAAAGCAGCAAAGAATCTGCCAAAAAAATTCTTGCAGTTGCCTTGCAGAGATATGCTTCCGAATATACTGCGGAAACTACCGTTAGCACCGTGGATATTCCAAGTGACGATGTAAAAGGCAGAATTATTGGCCGCGAAGGAAGAAACATTCGGGCCTTTGAGAAAGCCACCGGAGTCGATGTAATTGTCGATGACACCCCGGGTGTTGTGGTGGTTAGTGCTTTCGATAATGTTCGAAGGGAAGTTGCCAGACTTGCACTTATCAAACTTATTCAGGATGGAAGGATTCACCCCACGAGAATCGAAGAAATTGTAAAAGCCACCCAGGAGGAAATGGACAAGCATATTCTAGAAATTGGAAAAAGCGCATTGCAGGAAGCCAATGTGGGATTGTTGCATGAGAACTTGGTCAAACTTCTTGGCAGATTGAGATTTAGAACCAGTTATTCGCAAAATGTTCTGCGCCACAGTTTGGAAGTGGCTTTCCTTGCCGGAATGCTTGCCGAAGAGTTGGGGTTGGATGGAAGGCTCGCCAGAAGATGTGGTTTGCTGCATGATATAGGCAAGGCTGCTGATCATGAAATGGAGGGCGGTCATCCAAAAATTGGTGCTGAACTTGCAAGAAGATACGGAGAAACAAATCCTGATGTACTTCACGCAATTGTCGGCCATCATGATGATGTGACTGTCGACCACATTTATACCGTTTTGGTTGCGTCGGCTGATGCGATCAGTGCCGCCCGTCCCGGGGCCCGCCGCGAAACACTTGAAAAATATGTAAAACGCCTCGAGGAACTGGAGGCGATCGCCTGTGGTTTCCCGGGTGTAGACCAGGCCTTTGCCATTCAAGCTGGACGTGAATTGCGCGTAATTGTAAATGCATCCAAAACCACGGATGATGAGGCAATCAAGATTTGTCATGATACAGCCAGGGCTATTGAGCAGCAGATGAACTATCCGGGTGAGATCAAGGTGACTGTGGTTCGAGAATTGCGGGCGGTGGAAGTTGCAAGGTAGTAGTCATCCTTTGGTAAGGGTTTTAGTCCTTGGGGATATAGTTGGTGACCCGGGGGTGAAATTATTGCAAAAGCATCTGCCAGCCTTGCGAAAAAAATTAAATATTGATGTAGTGGTTGCGAATGCGGAAAACGCATCGGGAGGGTCTGGCCTTACTCCCGGTGCTTTTAAGAAGATCAAGAATTCAGGGGTGGATTTGGTAACCCTTGGAGATCATGTTTACAAAAAACAAGAAATAACATCAGTGCTGGAATCTGATATCACCATTTGCAGGCCGGCTAATTATCCTCAAGGAGCACCAGGTAAATTATTTGCCGTACACGAGCTTCCTGGAGGATTAAAGGTTTATGCGATATGCCTGATGGGGCGAACCTTTATGCGACCGGTTGACTGCCCGTTTCAGGCTATCGATTATGTGCTTAATGCCCTTCCGCAGGGGCGAAAAATTATCGTGGTTGATGTTCATGCTGAAGCTACAGCGGATAAATATCTGTTGGGCAACTATCTTGCAGGTAGAGTTGGTGCCGTACTTGGAACCCACACTCACATTCCAACGGCGGATGAGCATATTATGGAAGGGGTAACCGCATTTTTGTGTGATTTGGGTATGACGGGCCCTTATAAAAGCATTCTTGGCAGAAGTGTGGAGCCAGTGATGGAAGCCACCTTGAGATTTGTTCACAGGTCGTTCGAAGTAGCAAACGAAGACCCCAGGCTATCCGGAGCCTTGATAGAGATAAGTCCAAGCACTGGCTACGCGGTTTCTATAAGAAGGGTGCATCTTCGGGAAAGTGAAATCGAAAACTTGCAGGCGTTTTAGTAATGGTTTTCAAAATGACCGCCTTTGAGACTTTAATTCAGTCTGTTAAACAAAAAAGTGCGCGAGTTTGCGTTATTGGTTTGGGTTATGTTGGTTTGCCAATTTTGAATCTGGCTAAATACGCAGGGTATAAAATTCGAGGTTTTGATATCGATACCGGCAAGATTTCTGCTTTGCGTGAGGGAAATTGCGTTAATAATATCCTGCCTGATTCTGCCATGGCAAACCTGTTGTCTGGAGGCGAAGAGGTTTTTTTTGATGATTCGCCTTCGTTGGCCGGGTGTGACATTTACTGGATATGTGTTCCGACCCCGGAGTGGATTGGCAGACCGGATCTTGCCGCTTTGGTAAAGGCTTTCGATGATCTTGCCTTGAATGCCAAGGGACCGTTCCTTGTTGTGATTAGTAGCACTTCTTTCCCCGGGTCTTGTTGCCAATTGGGCCTGAAAATATTGGAGGCTGCCGGGCTTAAGCCTGGAGAGGATTTTTTGATGGTTGTTGCCCCAGAGAGGGAGGATCCTGGAAACAAGATATGGCAATGTGGAAATATTCCAAGAGTTTATGCCGGGTTGGATGAGCATTCTGAAACTGTTGGTGGGTGCTTTTTAGAGTCACTTTTTTCTTCAGTGGTAAGAGCAAGCAGCTTACAAGTTGCTGAACTGTGCAAACTGCTTGAGAATTCTTTTCGAAATGTAAACATTGCCTTCATCAACGAGTTTTCAAGGTTTACAGGCGTATTGGGTTTGAATGTTTTTGAAATAATTAATCTTGCCGCAACAAAGCCATTTGGTTTCATGCCATTTTGGCCAGGTGCGGGTGTGGGTGGCCATTGTATTCCCGTTGATCCCTATTATCTTTTGGAAGTTGCCCGGGTGAATGGTGTTCAATTAAAAGCGCTTAATGAATCCTGTTTTATTAATACCAATCAGGTGGATTGGTTTGTCGGGCGAGTGCATCAGTTATTTCTTGATATGGGGCTGAAGCCTGGTTTTTCAACAGTTTTAATTGCTGGTTTGGCCTATAAAAAGAATGTTGCGGATGTTCGTAATTCGCCAGCCTTAAGCGTCGCAAGGAGGCTTCAATCCGCTGGTTGGCTGGTGAAATGCTACGATCCAATGGTTGCGGAGTATGCGGAAAACACGGATCTGACTCAATTCGATGTTGCCTTGAAGATGGTGGACCATGACTGCATTCAGGATGATTTTTTGAAAACAAAGGCCAAAAGAGTTTTGTCTTGGCAAAATGTTATGTCTTAAAATCAGGCTGCCTTGGCGTTTATTTGCCTAAATTCAAAAGAAGTACTTTCGCTGAATAATTTTGCCACCTGTTGGGCGTAAGTTTCATCGGTGCAATCGTGGTCGTTCAATAATTCGCCAATTCGAATCAGCCATTCGTTCAAATTGGTGGAGGTTGTCTCGGTAGATATTTCTTCGAGCCATTTTAAGTAAGATTCGGTTTGTTCTTGGGAATCGAGCGATGATTTAAACGACTCAATCCAAGAAAGGCAGCGTTGAGCCAGGCTCGATATATCGCTTTTTAAAGTAAAATGGTCATTTGCAGCAACCTTTGCCAGCCAATGTGGCTGCCCTGCCCCGTGCCACTTAAGCATTCCATTGGATTGAAGAATCAAATTCGATTCGTTGATGGAACCAAAGGTCATTCCAGTTCCATGGATCGACGCTAAACCGGCAACAGCTTGCCAGCCAAACCTTAACCAGGTGCCGAGATTATCGCAAGCATCCGCGTAATCCCCTAATGGAACGCCATCGATATATTCTGAAACGACGGCGGGTTTTGACATGATTTCCAGAACCTCATAGGTTTTGGCAACATTTTCGTGATGAATCGTGCAAGCTGTGATGAAACGCTGGCGAAATTCATCCGGGTGCACGGGGTCGTTGGTTTCAGATTCGGCAAGTATCCTTAGGATGCATTCCCTGTTGTGGCTTGGATCAAAAACTAAAAAAGCTGTTTCTCTGGAGGATGAGGGAAGTTTATCTATGACACGAAAACGATTAATCATAAGGGCGGAAAGGTTTCCTGTTTCAATTAATGCCAGTTGGTAGAAAGTTAAATAACCTCCTGAAAGCAAAGATTGCCTCAGGGAGTGGCGCCGTGATTTTGCATCGGATAAAAGAACCGCTAGCGAATCTTTGTCGATCAGTCCCAATTCCATCATTTGATCGCCAAGCATTTTGTCTGAAGGTTCAACTTCCTCAGATAAAGAATAAGATGCATTGTCATTGGTTTGGTATTGATTGGGGATTGCGGAAAGTGCGCCAAGTGAAAGTTCCCTGATCTTTTTACGGTACCAGGTTTGCATGTCTTCCAGGTGTACCTGAATTACAGCTTTATTAGTCTCCACAATTTGGGCTTCTTCCCTGAGTCGTGCTTCTTTTTTCTCCAGTTGCTCTGTTTGTTGCCGAATTTCGATTGCTTGTTGGTCGTATAGAGTTCGTTTGCGCTCAAGTTCAAACTCTCCGGATTGAAGACTGATCTTGATGTCGGCGATTTTCTGGTGCCACTCGATAAGTTGCTGCTTAAAGGATGCCATGGCAAGGCGGTGTTCTTCTTTTGCCTTGTTTAATTTGGATTCAAGATTCAAACAGGAATGTTCTTCAGAACTTGCTTCTTTGCGAAGTTCTTCAAGGTCCTGTCGGATTTCCTTTGCGTACGAAAAAAACTCATCAAGATGATCCTTCACCAAATCCCTTGCACCCAAGAGCTTGGAAAGGGAATCCTCAGATTCTTTTTGCCTTAGAGAGAGTTCAACGGACAACGTTTTGAGTTTTTCGGAAAGCTCCAGGCCGAATTGTTTGTTTGCTGCTTCCTGACTTTTGATGTCTGCCTGTATTTGAGAGTGGCTAGTTTTTTCCTCTTCCAACCGTTGCAATGCGTCAAAGATTTCCTGTTTGATATCGTTGTGGCTTTGCCTTTCATTGGAAAGTGAATGGAATTGTTTTTCCAAGTCTGCCCGCATTTCCGTGATTTCGAGTTCCTTCTTCTCCAGTTCAATGCGCATGTTTGCCAAATTATCTGCTGTTTGCTGGTTGTCCTGTTCCAATTCCCTTGATCGATCCTTTAATTTCTCCAATTCCAAAGCCAAAGTATTGTCTTTCAGTGCCAATTCATTTCTAAGTGCCTCGATTTCTTCAAATCTTAGTCTAAGAGCTTCCTGCATTTGAGAGATCGACTTGCCTGTGGAATCGTATTCTTTTTCTTTTGTGGAGTGATTGGTTATGGACTCATTCAGCTTATTGCGTTCCTCTTTGAGTCTGGACTCTTCCTCTGCAAGGTAAAATTCCCGCCTTTGAAGTTCGGTTTCCCTTTCGGCAAGTTGCTGACCAAGAGCCAATAAATCAGTTTCCTGGTTCAATAAAAGCTGTTTTCTGGATTCCAAGGTTTCTGTTTGAGCCTGCACAGAGGCTCTTACCGATTCAAGAGTCTGTTTTTCCAGTTTTAATGCATTTTCCAGTCTTTCAATTTCGACAAGCCTGTTTTTTTGGAGCGACTCCGCCATTTCAAAATCCAGAAATCGCTGCTGGAAAGACTGTTCCCTGGCGCGGAATTGTTCCCTTGCACTCTCCAATGAAAGTTTCATCTGGACAAGTTGTGATAGTTGATGTTCGAGATCAGAGGACTTCTGGCGGATTTCCTGCAATTGAAGGTCTTTTTCGGCTTGTAACGCCGCTGATTCCAGACGGTCTTTTTCAATCTTTGAGTGCATTTCGGAAATTTGCAAAGCCTGTTCTTCCAAATCCCTGCTGGCTTTTTGAAGTTCCTCACCTCTCCGGTCAACTTCCTTTGCGCGCTCTTTTAAAAGCTGAAATTTCCGATCTACCATATCCTGAAATCGAGCTATTCTTGCCAGGTCTGAATCCCGTAGATCTTGAAAATTTGTGAGCTGGGACTTTTCCCGTTCCAGATCCACCTTTTGGTTGGCAAGGCTTTCCCTTAGTTTTTCAATTTCCTGTTTTTCCTGCTGGTTTCTTTCTCCGAGGTGTCGTAGTTGGGTTTCCAAAAAGCATTTTTCCGATGCAAGACTTGATTCTTTTTCAGCAACAGTCTTTTCTCGATCCGCCAGTTTTTGTTCTACCTCAATAAGTTCCAAATGCTTGAGTTTTAGCTGTGAGTTTCTTTTACGGACTTTTTTTACCAGCCATTGCAGCATTTTATTTTTGCTAGTCTGGCGTTTTCGTGGTGGAAGTTCTTGTTTTTTGGGTTTGGAAGTTCCGTGCGGAGGATCGTGCCTTAAAATTGTTCCCGGGGCCAGTTCATGAATTTCAAAAACAAATTCCCATCCACCTAAACGCACTATATCAGAAGTTTTTAGAGGGTTTTCATCAAAGGAAAGGCCATTCAATGTCAAGCCGGATAAAGACGCAAGTTTCCGGATGGAATAAGTTTTTCTTTCATGAATGACTTGAAATAGAAGAGGCGGTAAATCAACTCCTCCAAGCCTTAAATCACAACCTGGAACTGTTCCAACAAGAAAGCTGTTGTCAAAAAAGAATGTTTGAACGGACTTTCCCTGTTGGTTGTAAATAACCTTATTTTTTAGCAACTCTTTATTTTTTTCCCGATTCAAATCCATGCAACAATAATTAAGAAAAAACCTAAACCCTGTATAGGTCAGATTCTTCGCTATTTGCAGTTTGTTTTGCTGTTTTAGCCAAGCCTGCCAAATTGCCGCTCTAGATCATTCTTGGAAATAAGTAGGGACGTTGGACGACCATGTGGGCAATGGTAATTTGAATTGGATAAATGGCGCATTTGGGAAAGAAGCAGCATTTCTTCCTGCGACAGACTGTCTCCGGCACGAACGGCACTGTGGCAGGCGATTGTGCTGAGGGTTTGATGGAAAAATGCCTCACGGGATGGAAGTTCGTCCTTTAGAAATAGTTGATTTACAACCGATTCCAAAAGGGTTTTAGGGGATTTTCTTCCAAGGAGTGCGGGAAAACTCTCCAAGCAAATGCTTGAACCACCAAAATCGCCTATCTTAAAACCCAATTTTTCAAATTGCTGGACCTGTGAAAGGATTAATTCTTTTTGAAAGGCAGGAAATTCAATGATTTCGGGAATAAGAAGCTTTTGGCAATCCAGTTCACCTTCAGAAAATTTCTTTTTCAGCTGTTCAAACAAAACCCTTTCATGCAAAGCATGCTGATCCACGACCAAGATTCCATCGTCCGTTTCCATAACAAGATAACTATTATAAACTTGGACTATTTTTGGGGGTGGGGGGCAATCCAAAATTGTGGATTCAATATTTGGATGGAGTTGCTCCTTGAATTCATAGTTAGCTTTTTGTGTAACCAATGTATTTTCTTTTGAATTTAAAATCTGGTTCTTCGTGATTTCTGGAAACGGTATTGTCCTGTTCTCGATAATGGGATTCGTCAGCGCAAAATCTTTATGGGGCAATATGGGCGTTATTTCTTTTTTTTCCAAGGATGCTGAATAATTAGTCTTTATGGGGGTGTAAATGTCAGGTTCCTGGAATTGCATCGCAGTGGAGCCATTGGTGGCAAGGATGGTGTTTCTTACCGTCTGGAATACCAGATGATGAATGGTGCCAATATCCCTGAAGCGAACCTCTGTTTTGCAAGGATGCACATTCACATCCACCATCTGTGGGTCGAGTTCCAGAAACAGAAATGCCACAGGGTATCTGCCGGTCATCAGGTGGCCGCGATAACCTTCCTGTAATGCATGCGAAATCGTCTTGTCTTTGAACCATCTTCCATTCAGGAAAAAATACTGTGACCTTGAAGTGCTTTTATCAGAAGTTGGGGACCCGATAAATCCCCTTAATCGTAAGCCGGGTTGTTTGGCATCGATAAGGAGCAATTGTTTTGAAATTGAGTTTCCTAGCAAGTTCTCTAATACTTCCTCGAATTTTGCCCCCTTGGGGATGTGAAACACTTGTTTTTGATTGTTCCTGTATGTCCATTGTGTTGGGTTGGATTCGAAGTTGGAGCCTGCCCTTGCCAGAATGAGTCTGGTCATCATTTCTGTGATTTGGGCAGTTTCCGCAGGTGCAGATTTCAGGAACTTTCTTCTAACCGGGGCATTGTAAAAAATATGACGGATTTCAATTCTTGTCCCAGGCGAGCCACTCCAGGGGGAAATCTCCTGGGTTATGCCGCCATTGCATTCAACTTGTGCCCCTTGTGAAATGTCATGGGGTATGGATTGCAGTAAAAACTTTGAAACACTGGCGATCGATGCGAGTGCTTCACCCCTAAAGCCAAGGGTTTGTATTTCAAAAAGATCGTCCGCTTTGGTCAGTTTGCTGGTGGCGTGAGTGGTAAGTGCCAGAGGAAAGTCTTCAGGGTAAATTCCGCCACCATCGTCAACCACTCGAATTAAGTCCAGGCCCCCCTGTTCAATTTCAACCTCGATTTTCCCGGCACCCGCATCGAGGGAATTTTCGACCAGTTCTTTGACAATGCTGGCCGGTCTTTCAATGATTTCGCCTGCGGCGATTTGACTGATAACTTCCGGAGGTAAAAGCTGAATCCTTGCCATAGTTGCATCCATGAATTATTTGGCTATCGTTCTTCTAATTCAGGGCGTTGAAATATATCCTCGTCTTCATCCATTTCTTCCGAGCCACCTTTAAGTGCCAGTTTTTTAAGTTTCCGTGCGAGGGCTTGAGGTTTCATGCCCAGTGCTGCGGCAGCTTTATTCATATCATTACCATGATCTGAGAGGGCCGCTTTGATTCTGTCCTGCAACTTCCAGTCCTGGATAACCCTGTATAAAGTCCTCTCGCCAATTCCAAGCATGCTAGAAGCTTCTTCCCGGTTGCCGTTAGTCAGCAGCAGTGCCTGTTCTATGTAGTACCTTTCAACTTCCGAGAGGGGCCGGCCAACCAGATGTGAGGTCTGGGTGCCACTATTTCCCGCGGGTTGAATTTTGTGAAGAATGTTTCCTTCCTGGACATCGTCAATATTCAGGATGCCATCCATGTCCAGAACCACCATGCTTTCGATGAAATTTCTAAGTTCCCTTACATTTCCAGGCCAGTCATAAAGTGCCATTGCCTTGCGAACCGGTTCCGCAACAGTCATGGCGTTCTTGCTGTGCAATTGATTGAATTCCTTCATAAAGTGAACAGCCAGAAGAGGGATGTCCTCTCTTCTTTCACGCAGGGCTGGAAGCCTTACCTTCAGGCGATTTAATCGGAAGAACAAATCTTGCCTGAAGGTGCCATCCGCTACTGCGGCTTCAAGGTCTCGATGGGTTGCTGATACCACCCGGACATTCACCTTGATGGATTCATTGCTTCCAATGCGGAAAACCTCGTTGTTTTCCAAAACCCTCAGCAGCTTGGCTTGAAGCGTTAAGGGCATGTCACCAACTTCATCGAGAAAAAGTGTTCCTCCATTGGCAAACTCAAACCTGCCCTTGCGCATTTTCTCCGCGCCGGTGAATGCGCCCGCATCATGGCCGAATAATTCATCATCGAGAAGATTTTCGTTTAATGCCGTGCAATTCATTGCCACAAAAGGCTTGTTTTTTCTAGGACTATTGTTGTGGATTGCCTTGGCAATCAATTCCTTGCCTGTGCCTGTTTCCCCTTGAATTAAAACGGTTGCGTTCGTGGGTGCAATGTTTTGCAACCTCGCAACAACATCATGCATGCGAATACTGTTGCCAAGAACTCCTTCAAACCCAAATTTTTCATCCAGTTGTCTTTTCAGATCCCTGTTGGTTTTTGTCAATCGTATGCGTTCACATGACTTTTCAACGATTACCCGAAGTTCAGCCATATCCAGCGGTTTGGTGAGATAATTTGAAGCACCCTGCTTGATGGCTTCCACTGCTGTCTTGATATCAGCATGACCAGTGATGACAATAACTTCGGCTTCCGGGCTATGTTCCTTGGCCTTCTTTAGAATTTCAAGGCCATCGACATCAGCCATTCGCATATCGGTAAGAATGATGTCAAAGTCGTCCGATTCGATTTTTCTGGCGCCATCTCTGCCAGAATGCACCGCAGTACATTCAAATCCAACCCGCTCCAGGCTTTCTGCGACAGCTTCCGCGTGAAGCTTCTCATCATCAATAACAAGTACGCGTATGCCGTTGCCTTGTTTGCGGAAACTTGGATGAACAATTAATTCTCGAGCCATGGCACACCCAAAGGAGATCGTGGTTCAAAACATTATTCTATGCTTAAGGAAATCTTTTTCCCTATGCTTTGGGAATTACCCAAACGCCGTTAAAGTGCGCATCTTTGGAATACCGATAATAATCCTAACAAAGCTAGTTTTCCCGGAAATAATTGTTTCCCGAAAAACTTAAAGTATTTGTCAGGAAACACCTTATGACGGAACCACAACTTCTGCTTGGAAAGATAGCAGCCTTAAGGGAAAAGCTTGAAAAAGCTGCAAAAACACCACTTTCTTCCAAAGATGAACCCCAGTCCTACCAGTTTTTAGTTGAGCAGGAACAAAAACTGCATTCCCGATTGGAATTTGATGATGAATATGATTCGATTTTAATTCACGAAACGAAGTCGGTTCCAAACCATGTTTTACCCAGTCAACTTACAGTCAGAGCCAAGGCTTTGCTGTTACGAGGACGGGATTTGATTGGTCAATTAAAGCACCTCGCCAATACCTTTTTTATTTCTGAATTGGATGAGGAGTCTGATTGCAAAGATAACGATGCTGTCATTAAGCTCTACAAAGAAACCGCCGCGATGGCCGATACCGCGCTAAGAATGATTCCAAATTTTCCGCCATCTCCAGCCAGTCAATTGCAGCTTTGTTCCGGAATAGAGGCAATTTTTCAGGTGATCGATCAGCGCTTGCGCATACTTGGGCAGTCCTGCTCGGAAAAAGATATGCAGGTAAGAAACATAAACACACTTGCGGATATTCTTTCGGAAATTCACTCTGGAAAAGAGTTACCGACCACCAGTTTGCATGCAATTTCCGAGCAAATTTTGCAAGAAGCCAAAGCTGGCATACCGCTAAAAATATTGCGCGAGGACCCTTCTTTTCCCGCAAGGTTTGTTGCTTGCAAGGGTTTGAATCTGGCAAGAGTGGCAGCAAGGGTTTTTCCAGCCAATTCAACAATTGCTGACACTATAATTGACATCCTTTCTGCGGCATTGATTTGTGATGTTGGTTTGCTTGGTGTTTCAGAAGATGAAATCAGGGTTCTTTGCCATACCACAGTAAAGACTTCCCGCGAACTGGAATCGCACGCAATCCTTGGCTATCAGATGCTAAGGGAAAGTGCGCCTGATAATGAATTGTTTTCTGAAGTTGCTCTTTGTCATCATGAAAATCTTGATGGATCAGGGTACCCAAATGGTAAAGCCACGCAAGAATTGTCAGATACCATAAGGTTTCTGGCTGTCTGCGAAAGATATGTGGCACGATGCATGGCTAATGGTTTTGATCGCGCAATTAACACTAAACAGGCCCTCGCAAACACACTTGTGGATGCCCAGGATGGCAAATTGGATGCGTCTTTTGCCAGTTGCCTGATGGCCATATCCTTTTATCCGTCTGGTTCTGCAATTGAATTGTCAGATGGATCAATTGGGATGGTGTTAACCAACACAAATCCCGGCCAAATGGAAATACCTTCAGGTCCGGTGGTTGCCATCATGAGGGATTCGGATGGTTCCTATCTGGCAAAACCAAGGATTATGGATCTGACAGGGAAAACAAATCCCGCAGTACTGCGTTGCCTTACACCTCAGGAAAAGCAGGATTGGATAGATTCAGAATTTCCCGAGTGGAACTAAAAGCTGGCTTTAAAATGGGATTGCGCTATACAACTTATCTGGAATCAACGCGCCACCCCTGGCCTAATTTTCTATTTCTGACCCCCATAGTTCTTGCTTATGAACTCATAGTCTATTTTGCGGATTCCCGAATAAGGGAATATCTACGCAATGGTGCCGATGGCTGGATGCGCAATATGCTTTTGGAGCATGGGGTCTCCATGTACTGGTTGCCTCCGGTTCTTCTTCTGGCTTTTTATGGTCTTCAAAGTTTTTTGCGATGGTGGTCAAGGCCGTGTGAAAACATGGAAACCATTACCGGAATGATTCTGGAAAGTGGCATTTTTGGGATGGCATTGTGGCTTGTAGCGGGAATTTGGAACAAGGGCTTCCTTAGTTCAGGCATGGACGCGTCCGGTGGAACTTCTCTTGCCTGGGTCACCTATCTGGGGGCCGGCATTTATGAAGAGGCGTTATTCCGTTTGTTTGCCTTGCAGGTGTTGTTTTTAATGGTTCCTGGAAAGATTTTTCCATCCATACCCACGGCTTTTATTGTTTCCTCGATTTTATTTGCCCTGGCCCATCATTGGGGTACTCAAGGGGAACCAATTCATGTTGGAGTGTTCCTTTTTAGGGCGTTGGCTGGTCTTTATTTTTGTTTCATTTATCTGTTCAGGGGGTTTGGAATAGCCGTTGGTGCCCACATTATCTACGACTTCATTGTCTCGATTTAGGTATTTGGCTTTGCTGCGGGTTCTAATTCAAGATTTTTCTTTGTAAGTAATGAAACTGCGATAAGTGTTATAAAACCCAGGGGGATCGTGACGATTCCTGGTTGGCTAAATGGTACGATAGAATTCTCTGGCGGAAGACCATATACGTCCTTGAAAGTGTCCGCGCTTAGCAAAATCCATGCGAGCGAAGAAAGCATACCCACAAGAACAGCGGCAATAATTCCCTGGCGAGTTGTTCCTTTCCAGAACAACAGTAAGGTCAGTGAGGGTAAATTGGCACTGGCAGCGATGCTGAAAGCCCACCCAACCAGGTAATTTACATTCATTTTTTGAAACAGAATGCCGAGAATAATTGCCAGTATTCCAACTACCACCGCAGATATCTTTCCAGCCTTTACTTTGTTGTGGTCTTCCATTTCGTGGCCTAGAACTCCAGCTATCAAATCATGCACAACAGCACCACTGGCAGCAACAATTAATCCACTAACGGTTCCCAGCACTGTTGTGAATGCGATGGCTGATATTACAGCAAACATGAATTCACCAAAATTCTTGGCAAGAAGCGGTGCTGACATGTTGCTATCCGTCGGATCCAAGGCACCACTTACCATGGCACCCAATCCTAAAAACAGCGTGAGAATGTAGAAGAAGCCGATGCTGCCAATACCGACGACAGTGCTATTCCTGGCACAGGTTGGTGACTTTACCGTGTAATAGCGGATCAAAATATGTGGAAGAGAAGCTGTGCCACAAAACAGGGCAAGCATCAGCGATATGAAGTTTAATTTGTCAAAAATCTTTTCGCTTCGGATTCCTTTTAAAGAAGGATGGTTCCCAGGGCTTAATACATCTTTCCCATTGGTGACTTTGGGGTAGTAGATGGTAAGAGTGGTGCCATCATCCTGTTTTAGTTTTTCTGAAGTCCACAATAGGATTTCACTGTTTTGGATGACGTTAAGGAATTGGCTTGGATTCAAAGCCCCGGTTTGCGTTTTACCGTCGGGAAGCTTCCATAAGTTTCCCACACTCCAGATTTCTCCGTTTTCGGGTCCTTTGCCCTTGGGTTTCCCATTAACAATTGGTTTTTGCCCTAACTTGGCAGGAGAGACAATGGTCTGTGTTTCCAGAAGAACTATTTTTTCAGGACTCTCCAGCGCATTTTCAATTCTCCAAAAACTTCTGGTTCCATCTCTCTGGTTTACCAAGGATAAAATAGATTTAGAAGACAATGTTTTGTTCTCATTAGTTATGGTGAAATGAAGCTTTTCGTTCACGATAAGTTCTTTTTGGTTCAATGTATCTTTTGGGAACGGGCCCAAGATGGTTATTTGGTGTTGTGATTTATTGGCGGTTTCGGTTGAAAGCCCCCTATTTAAGATCATGACCACCAGAATTAAGCTAAAAAGAACTAAAAGTGAACCTTTTAAAAATTGAACATAGGTTGTGCTAACCATTCCAGCAGTGGTCACAATCATAATGACAACAGTGCCAACAACAATTACTCCAATTTCGTGAGAAAAACCCAAAAGTGGTTGAATTAGAACACCTGCTCCAACCATCTGGGGAATCAGGTAAAAAAGGCTGACAGCAAGGGTGCTTATACCTGCGACCAAGCGGATTCCTCGGGAATCAAATTTGGCATCCAATGCATCGGCAAAAGTAAACTTTCCAAGTCTCTTGATCGGCTCAGCAATTACAAACAGGGCGACAATCCAGCCTGCCAAATATCCAATCGAGTAAAGGAATCCATCGTATCCAAAAAAGGCTATCATCCCACAAATTCCCAGGAAAGATGCCGCGCTCAGATAATCCCCGGCAAAAGCGATGCCATTTACAAACCAGTGAACTTCTCCGTGCGCTGCAAAATATCCCTGGGATGATTTGGATTTTCCTGCAGCTAGAAAGCTGATGGCAAGGGTGATGCCGACGAACGAGCAAAAAATTAAAATGGCAATCCAAGAAGGTTCATGAAGCATGGTTATGTGCCTTTGGAGCCTTTACTGCGCAGTACAAAGGTGTACAGGAAGGCCAGTACCACTGCTCCACATATCAAGGCAAATCCAAAACTAACGCTGAGATTTAGACCAAAAAAATAGGGAGAGCCCATGGTTGTTGGAAAAAATGAGTTCAGGACGATGAAAAGGCTGTATAGCCCAACATAAATCAAAAAAAAGAGTAAGCCAACAGGGTTGATGTTGGGTTCATTTTCCGGATGAGCGTTCGAATTCTCTGGATTCTTCATTGGTTTTGATTCTTGGTTAGGATAATTGCCAGCCCTTACGGTATTCCCTGCGAATAAATTTGTCTGCTTCCGGGCAATTGGTTGCCTTGATGTTCGCGGCATCCCATAAAAGTTTTTTACCAACCCTGTAAGCGACATTTCCAAGATGGTTGGATTCCGTCAGCCAGCCTGAATACTCAAAGTTGCAGGAGGTTTGTTTGCCGGTTTTGCAAGCTTCGATCCATTCCGCGTAATGACTTTTCACTCTAGGAATAAAAGGTTCCGGAGCCTTGAATCCTTCAAATTGCTTTTCAGGCAGTAATTGATACTTGGAATAATCAGATAACAGCATGCCTTTACTGCCGATGAAGAGAACACCATTGCCCCATTTGGGGATTTTGCCTTCGTTCCACAAATCTGGCTTTGAAGTGCCTTGATGCCATGTCATTTTTACAGCAGGCAAATCTCCTCTTTTTGGGAATTCATAAACAGCCCGCAAAGTGGCGGGGGCTATTTCAGAGTTGGCCGGTGGACCAAAAGCCTCAATAGTGGAAGGTGCTTGGAGCTTAAGTGCCCAAAAAGGGAGGTCGTTCCAATGGCTGCCAAGATCAGACATGGTGCCGTTGCCAAAATCCCACCAACGGTACCATTTGGGACCTGGAAAATAAACTTCATGAAAAGGTCTGTAAGGAGCAGGTCCAAGCCATAAATCCCAATCAAGCCCAGCCGGCACGGGTGTGCTATCCTTGGGTCGTTCAGTTACATATACAATGTCGCCGTGCTTTTTAGCATCCTCTGCCGATTGGAATCCCCAAGAGCGGGATACCCAAACATGCACTTCGCTTACAGGTCCGATTGCATTGGTTTGAATGAGTTCCACTACGCGACGATAATTTTCACCTGAATGGATTTGAATACCCATTTGGGTCGCAACCTTGGCCTTGGCTGCTTCCTGCCTTACCATGCGAGCTTCATGAATATTGTGAGTCAAAGGCTTTTCACAATACACATGTTTTTTCATTTGAAGGGCAGCCAATGTTGCCATGGCGTGCGTGTGTTCGCAGGTACTTACCACAACCGCATCAAATGAGTTTTGCTTGTCCAGTAATCGTCTGAAGTCCGTGTATTTGGCAGCGTTTTGATGTTTTTCGGCAGCCCTTTCAAGGTTTGCCTTGTTTACATCGCACAACGCTACAATGTTTTCGGACGATACCCCGGCAAGGTTGCCAGCACCCCTGCCTCCGCTACCAATCACGCCAATATTCAACTTGTTATAGCTGCCCTGTGCTGAAATGAAATTGGGTGCTCCGGCCAGGCCCGCAAAACCCATAGCGGATTTGGCGATAAAGCTGCGTCTTTTCATTTTGGTTGCCGTTTTTCCCGGTTCGTGAATCATGGCAGTTCCCTGATGCGAAGTGTTTTAAATTCCACCGGCGATCCCTCTGATTCCAGGCAAAGGAATCCTGTTTTTGGATCGCATTGGGTTCCTCCAGAAACTTCCTCGCCATTCACCCAAAGACGAATCTCACCATTAATTGCACGTATGTAGTAATGGTTCCATTGTTCCACACCTTTGCTGAGATTTTTTGAGGGGAAACTGCGGTTGCTTTTCGGCGCTTTTGGCTCAAATGGAACCATCTTGGATTTTCCAACCGGGAATACATCTCCGTTAGTTGTAAACCAGTCAGGTTTCTTTTTGTTGGTCTTTTCGTAATTTTCAGCGTAACCGTGATCAAGGATTTGCACTTCAATTCCGGCTTTGGGCAGTTGATTAGGTTTTAGGTCCTTTAAGCCGTCTTCCGTGGCCCAAATAAAAACACCTGAGTTGCCAGCATGTTTCATATGCCTCCACTGCAATGTCATTTCAAAGTTTGTGTAGGTTTTTTTAGATTTTGTGACACCCACTGGTTTTCCTGTGCAGTAAATGATGCCATCTTTCCATTTCCATGTTTCCGGATCACAGTTAACATTTTCAAAATCGTTTTCTGTAAGGTCTTTCCAGTCTGATCTTGAACTATCAATAATCGCATTTGTGGATGGCTGTGGATCTTTTGCTCCCACGGGCAAAATTGAAAAAACAATTGTTAGGCTTAAAGCCATCATTGCGCAAAGACTTTTGGTCATGGTTTTTCTCCTTTTAGGTATTGCGAAGATAACCGTTTCCAGCCAACTACTCCAATAAAAACACAGGGCCTATGGCTGGAAAATAGAAATTGGGTGATGAAATCGGAAAACCGGTTAATTGGTTTTGGAGGCGGTGAGTGATTCCAAATAAGCGATCAAGTCTGCCAGTTGCTCGGGGGTTAAATTATTCGCCAGGGCATTAGGCATCATGGATGTTTTAAGGGCGTTCCTTTCTTCGATTTCCTTTTTGGGGATGTTCACACCGACTCCATTGGTTTGGCGAATGGCAATTTGATCGGAACTTTCCAGAACCACAAATCCAGTTAAAACCTTGCCTTTTTTTGTTATAAAAGCGAAAGTTTCAAATCCTTGGGCGATTTTAGCTTCAGGCTTTAAGATGGATTCGATGATCTCCACACGTTTATATCGTTTGCCTATATCCACTAGATGAGGGCCTTTGGGGGCTTGCCCCGGGGAATCTGTATGGCAGGATATGCAAGATTGGGAAGTAAAAAGAGTTTTTCCTTTTTCAGGGTTACCTTTCAGATATGCAACAACATCCCTGACTTTTTCATAAGGTTGATTTCCGATTAATTTGGGGTTATTCGGATCAGCTTGAGATATCACGATTGGTTTTTCATCCTTGGTATCCATGGAAGCGGGATTTAGTTGCATTCCAGGCAGTGGAACTTTGTGAGCAACCAACACGCTTGCCAATTTGGATTTGGCGATCGGATCTAAAGCTGGTACTTGATTTGCCAAGAACTGTTCAATTCTTGAAGTTTCAGCCCAATTTTGTCTTTCGTAATAAGGCCCGGTGGTATCCGGGCGAGTTCCCCACCAATCTCCCTTGTAATCCCCTTCCTTGAAATAAAGCCGGGCTAGAATGGCAAGGATTTTTTCCTTCGTTGCGGGGGAAACATTTGTTCCATACTTCTGGATCAATGCCGATACATTTTTGTTGTCATGTATTTTCTTGAGCACGATGGCAGCACCATCGGAATGGTTGCTTTCCAGAGAATCGATTGCTGGTTGGATAGATTTGGTGGAAACCAGAGTCCTGATTGCAAGGTGGGGAATGACACGGTCGGGGTCATGTTGAGTATGCTGAACAAATTCCTTTAGCAATTTTCTCCCGTTTTGCATCTTGGTAAGTTCAATCAATTCATTCCCATTATCAGTTTTTCCCATCCTGGAAATCGAAATCAGGGTTTGAGCCTTAAGTCGAAGGTCGTCGCTCTTGAGGAATTTGTAAATTAATTCAGATGGTAATTGTTCTGGTAGTTCATCCAATCTATCTGTAATTGCGCGAAGCGCGAATTCGGCTATCGTGGAATCCTTGCATAAAGAAACCAGGTGTTCATGGCTTTCTTTGCCAAGGAGTTGCTTCAGGGTGAAAATTGCGGCAACCCGATTTTCTAAGGCGCTTTTGGAATCTAGGGTCAAAGCTTTTAGATTTACAGCCATATCCTTCGAATTCCTGCGAAGGATTTCCTGCTGGCCCATCAACCTGATAGAGTGATGATCCGATTTTAAAAGGTCTACCAAATCGGTGGATGACAAAGTCCCCAAAGTAATCGCCTTGCCCTGTTTCCAATTTTTTGGAGTGATTCTGGCGACAAAACCTACATTCGGTCCATTGTAATTAAAACTGCCGTTTTTCCAGCTACTTGCGTACAAAGCACCTGTGCTATCGATGTCTAGGTCTGTGGGGCGCGGAATTTTCAAAAATGTTTCCTGATGGGGGACCACCGTGGCGCCGGAATTCTTAAGAGCGTGTATATACACTTCGCTTCTGCCCCAGTCACTGGTGTATGCCGCATTGGAGTAAGGCGTCGGCCATGTGCGATCAAAGACAAAGGTGCCCCCGCAACCGGAACCGCCACCATAGTCGCCCAAAGGGGGCATCGATTCTTCAGGATAATTCATGTAAAGGTTTGGGTACCCATATTCGGCCCCCTGAAATATTTTGGAGACCCGAACATTCCAACCCCCGCCATCATTGGTGTTATCACGGGTGTACATATTCATAAAAGGGTCAATGCAAACATCCAGCACATTTCTCAGACCCCAGGCGTAAATTTCCAGATTAGTTCCATCGGGCCTAACTCTGGCAATGCCACCGCCTCTTCTGGAAAGTACTTTGCCATCGGTACCTTTTGCCTCGGAGAAACCAAAATCACCCACTGCAATATAAATCCAACCGTCAATTCCTAATTGAATATTGTTCGTCGTGTGATCAGCCCCACGTTTTAAAACTTGTTCCGTGCTTATGCCAGAAAGAAGGGTTTTCTGAATTTCAGGCTTGCCATCCAAATTGGTATCTTCGAAGAGTGTTAAAAAAGGTGGGTGCAACACCCATAATTTACCGGGGAAATAGATGATTCCACGGGGGTGGTCTACATTTGCAAAAACTTGGAATTCATCCGCGATGCCATCGTTGTTTTTGTCAATTGCCCTGATAATTTTTCCTTTGCCCTTTTCTTTTCCAAGGGATCCCTGTTCGTCTACTCCGATAAATAACTCACCGGGTTGACCAGCAGCTATGCAAACGGGGTAATTTACCTCAGGGGGTTTTCCAAAAATTGTGACATCAAATCCATCTGGGGCAGAAACATCTCCTAATGTAGCCGCGGTTTCCGCTTTTGCTTGTGAAACCTCTTTTGGCAAATCTGGAAGCTTTCCGGAATATGCTTCAATTTCCCAAATACTACCCCATGATCCAGAACCAGAACCTATAAAGGTGACTTTTAAATACCTGGCTTCTTTTCCTTCAATAGCATGCGTGTAAATTTTCTGTTTTTTTTTTATTGGTTGAAAGGTCGTCCAATAAAACCCAGTCTTTTTGGTTGGCAGATGCCTCGAGTTTGTATTGATAAGCATTGTTGGATTCCCAATGAATCCGCACATGATTTAACTTTTCAAGTTTGCCCAGATCTATTTCAAGCCATTCTCCTTTTGCTCCGGAAGAAGCACACCATCGGCTGGAAATATCACCATCGGTGGCGTTCTTGGCGAAATTATTCTTGGATTTTTCCTCGGACGATGCTTTTGCAGGTTTCTCGAAGGCCAGGTTGTCTTTTTTCAGGTTGATTTTGGATTGCTTAGCTGGAATCGGTTTGATTTTGATTTCCATGTTCGCAATTGCCTTGATTTCCTCATCTGTCTTTGCATTTGTTTTTTTGAAAAGGCTTTGATCTTTACCCGTACTCCAAAGAATTCCCCGTGAAACCATATCCAAATATTTAGGGTCGACCATGGTTTCGTTGTAATGGCCGATGGTTGTGGCGAAAACTTTCCCTTTACCATATTCATTGGTCCATACCGTGACCTGGGGAGTGTTGTCCGCTTTTTTGGGTGCTTGTGCCAAAGGCACAGCCCTTGGCCAAAGCTTAACCGTATGATAAAGCTCTCCTTTGTTCACATCCCATGAATCACCAAGGCCTTGCATGATAGGATGGTCTTTTTTCAGGTTTTCCACTTTATAGCCATAATGCGGCCCATGACCGGGTGACTGAACACCAGTGAACTCAAACCATTTGTCTGTTCCAGTTCGATAGCAGTGCATAGCGCAATGGATAAGTACAGCGGGCGTCCCCTCTTTGTGGGGCTTTAATATGCCATCCACCCATGAAATATCCTTTACATCCGCAAAGCATTCATTGTGAATTACCACATCGAAGCCTTTGGCCCAGTCAGGATTTTCGTAAAGGGGTATCTTGGTATTCGTAGTGCTGCCCCCTTGATGAACTATGGTCCATTCAATGGGAATTCTGGCTGAGATACCTTTGCTTAAGATAAGTTTTTGTCTTTCATAATCATGACAGCACCCACCTGTAACCATTAAAGCCTTGATGGGCTTTTGTTCATTTTCCACTGCATTAAGAAGTGGAAGACCATGAATTATGGCTGCAAACATAATCACTAAGGAAATTTTTCGCATGGAATCCTCGCATAAATGGAATAATGTATCCATCCTAAGAAAAGTGCATTTTACTGCAAATGTTAATTGCTTTTAATTTTGACAGTTAGGCGAAAGGAATTTCGGATTGCCTTGAAGAGGGGTTTCCGTGTTTAAGCAGATATTTTTCCAAGTCAAGCTTCTTTCGAGTGTTGTCCGAACTCATATAGCGAATGGATCCATAAATGGGTCTTTCAGGGCCCCATGGCCGGTCATATCTTCCTAGGACCCAAAAAATACCGCTATAGGAATTGGGATTTCTGCCATCCAGCGCATATTTGTTATTCAGATGAATCATGATTTTAAGCGCATCGCGAGGAGAAGGAGACCACTCAAGAATTTTCTTTCCCCAAAGCATGCGAAGGTAATTATGAATTCTCCCTTCTTCGCGAAGTTGATTTTGGGCAGCGTTCCAAATTTCGTCATGAGTCTTGGAAAATTCCAGTTCTTCCAAGCTGTATAAATTGGGACGAGCATCTTTTTCGTGTTTTTTTAAAGATGCTTTGGCCCAGTCTGGCAAAGAGTCATAGGATTCGTAATTGGCTCTTTTGGAACACATGTTGTATCCAATTTCCCGCCAGGTAATTAATTCATCCAGAAATGCTTCGGCATTGGAGGACATTTGCCACCACCCTTCCCTTTTGCCACCACCTTTAGTGGGAAGTTTGGATGGATTCCATTTTTCCTGAAGGGCCAGTTCATGAAAAACTTCATGAGATGAAATATGGCCAAAATGGAGGTAAGGAGAAAGCCCACTCCTTACTGCCTCATCCGGATTGTTTCCAGACTCAAGATACTTTTGAAGGTTTTCCCTTAAAAAAAGCTTTAGATGAGATTTTGCCTGAACCGAACCGCCTTTTTGGATTGCCCCACCTACGTTCTGGTCGATAGGAAGGGTTTTTAAGAATAAATTTAAATTAGCCTTGAGGATTTTTTCTGCGGATGGCCAACGCTTGAAAATATTATCAGATACAGAAATTGCCTTGGGAAGTTTGTAACCTGAAATTGGATCTTTCAGGGGAAATTGTTCCATGTGAGGATGAAGGTTTTTTTGAAGAAATCCCCTGAAAGAAAAAGCCGTGGTGAAAACTTGCTCGGTTCCGTGCATTGGAAACAGGCCATTGGAGTCAACCTTTTCCATCTTCACAGGGATAGATCTTGATACAAGTCGAAGCATTGCCGGAATAAAGAAACATGGAAAATCATCCGTAACCAGAACACATGCGTCCTTGCAAAGAGATTCCAGAAGCCCTGATTGCTCATTATGCGATGATTCCACGTAAGGGAAATATGAAACCCCTGCAGGTTTGCTATTTTCAAAAAAAGCCAGATTATCTTTCATTCCCTCAAGAATAAATTTGTGCAATCGAACGCTGGCCCACTGGTATTGAACCCTGAGAGCTTCAAACACCAAAACAGGTTTGCGAAGTTCTTGTCCCAGTTCCAATGCACGCTGAAAGCTGAAATTCCAATCCAATCTTCTATTTGCGATCATCCAGTAAAGAACGAATTTCCCGTCAGCATTTAAAGGAATGGAATTGCATGGGGTGATACGCTGTGTGGGAATAAAATTCATGGAGTCTTTTTCCAATCGAAAACCATTAAGGATTTCAGATCCCTGATGATAATTTGGTTGTTATCAAAAGCGATGTGGGCCCAACTTTCATTTTCGGTAATTTTTCTAGATTCCATGATTTTTAATTCTTTTGGATTTGCATCGATTAAATGCAGGGTCCCATTTTGATCAAGGGCCAAAATCCTTGTTCCGCTGGCAATCATGCTCCAGTATTTGCCAAAGGATTTTTGGGATGTCCATTTGGTTTCACCGTTTGCGAGATCAATGCAGGCGAAACGCTGGTTTTGTAAATGTAAATAGGCATGCCCACCAATGATAACAGGCGATGACATATAACCAGGGAGTTTGTTGGACCAAGATTCCTGAACTTCAAATCCAGAATCGGATTTGTTGATTTGGAAAAGCCACGATTTATTTTGGTAGGTGCTGGTGAAAATAGAATTGTTAATTACCGTTGGAGTAAGAATATTCATGCCCCGGAAGGATGGTACAGTCTTGCTCCACATCACTTCCCCGTTTTCTGGAACGATGGCTGCTAGCTTTTCTCTGGACTGCACAAGAAGTAACTTTTTTCCGTGCAAATTAGCCATAAACGGAGAGGAAAATGCACTTCCCCACATTCCGCCACCATCAGTCATACTTCTCCATGATATTTCCCCGGTCTTTTTGTCGATTTTACATACGGATGCACCTGCTTGAACATAAACAAAATTATCGTCCAAAAGCGGTGAAGAAACGAAACCGAAGGCTGGTAAAGGCGTTTTAAGTTTTTCGACAAAATCCAACTTCCATTTAATTTCACCAGTTTTAGCATTGATGCAAACCAAAACATCTCTCATTCCGGCAACATAAAGAAATTCTCCGTCAAATGCCGGCGTGGCCCTAATCCAACTACCATTGGATGACGCAAAAAATGGGACTGTCATGGACCCTTTCCATTTTGTGCTCCAAACTTTTTTCCCATCTTTACGACTAAACGCGTGAACTACTTCTTCTTCTTTTTTCAGAGTTTCGGTGGTGAAGACCAATTCGTTAGATACCACTGGGCCTGAATAACTAGGGTCCAATGGGGTTTTCCAAGACAATTTGAGGTGATTTTCATGAATCGAGGCAGGGAAAGAATTTTCCGCGATTATTCCAGTTCTATCAGGACCCCGCCACTGATTCCAAGAAGCTAATTCTGCTCCATTGGTAAAAAACATAAAACTAAAAGCTAGATATGAAATTGAATTGGTCATTTTGGGGCCTCTTCGGTTGTAGTATTAATAGGGGTTAAACCACATGAAAACCACTACATGGTTCTGCCGCCATCCACTACCAAAATCTGACCCGTCATCATATTGTCCTCGGATGCCAAAAAGGCAATTGCCTTGGCTATATCATCCGGACTGGAGGCTTTTTTTAATGGTGTTTGTGGCATTGCGGAATCCACCATATCCGGATGAGGTGCCAGCCATCTCGTTAAGACGGGGCCCGGAGCAACAGCATTTACTCGAACTTCTGGTGCAAATGCCTTTGCAAGCGATTTTGTCATGGTGTTCAGGGCACCTTTGCTCATGGCATACGGAATAGAGCTTCCGCTTCCCTGCAAGCCCGCAACGGATGTCACATTGACAATATTACCTTTTTGTTTTTTTAGTTCGGGGATTACAGCTCTGCATGCATAAAAAGTACCGAAAACATTTACTCCGAAGATGTCTTCCCAGACCTTATCCGTAAGTTTTTCAAGTTCTGTGTGTGATATGAAATGGGTTGTGCCGGCGTTGTTAACAAGTACATCAAGCCGTCCATGTTTTTCAATGGCAGCACTTACCATTTTCTTCACGGAATCATCCGAGCCGATGTTGGCCTGAATAGCATTGGCATTTCCTCCCATTCGCATGATTTCCTGACAGGTTTCCTCCGCGTCCTTAGCGGATTTTGAGTAATTCACAAAAACATGGAAGCCTTTTTGCGCCAGCAAAATCGATGTGGATCTTCCAATGCCCGTTCCGCCTCCAGTAACCAGTGCTACCTTGGTTTTCATGAATTCGCTTTCTTTTTTGGAATGGTTATTTTTTTAGTTCCGCAGGCAAAATATTCCTGTACTTCAAATCCCTGATAGCTCCTATGGTGTCGTAGGTTGCTATGCCAAAGGGTTTGCAGACATTGCAGGAAATGTGCAGGGTGAAATTGTTTTCGGAAATTTTAAGATCTACGATTTGTTCGTTGTCAATCCAGGTTTGGAGTTTGTCTCCAGCGACAAGAATCCTGATCTTGTACCATTGGCCGTCCTTAAATTCCTTGCCCTGCCCCGTGGAATTTTCAGAGGCATCAACTCCGTCAATGCCGGAGATTCCAACGACAGTTCCACCCCAGCCACCCACCACAAAAGATGTGAAGGCTTTGCCTACAGGAAAAGTGGTGGTGCAGAAGAAATCTCTTCCCTCTACTCTTTTGGCTTCAAATGAAACTTCGTAATTTTCCTTGGGGAAATCTTTTTTATCCAGCGTGATACCTGTAAGTTTCGAGCCCTTTTCAAGGACGATACAGCCATTTTCTACTTTACATTTTCCAGGTTTGTAAAAATCAGCTTCTTTCCAACCTTTAAGTGATTTTCCGTCGAAAAGTGGAATCCATTTTGTGTCTGGGGCTTCCTCTGCTTTTGTAAAAGTTCCCACAATCAGCAATAAAAACAAACCACTCGCAAATTTGATCATTTGACATCCTCGCGGTTCTTTTGCAAATGAAAGCTATGGTTCAAGAAAGACTCAGTGGGCCGTCCTTGCAATAGTCGGGATTTCCAAAGGATTTGATTTCATGACCAAAGCAATGTGCAAAAGTCATCAATAAACGGTTGTGCGGAACCTTGGGAAATTTGTGAGATTTTCCAGTCTTCAGGAAGTTGCCACCACCAATTAACACGAAGGGAATGTTATCCAGGGTGTGTGAATTACCTTTGCCAAGCTCATTGGTCCAGACAAGCAAGGTGTTGTCCAGCATGGAGCCACTGCCATTGGGTTCCGGTGTATTTTTCAGCCTGTTGGCAAAATATGCTATTTCCTGGCAAAACCATTTGTTGATTTTAACCAGTTTTTCAACAGCGGCTTTGTTGGTATCTGGTTCGTGGGATAATTGATGATGGCCTTCGGAAATTCCAAGCCAGTTCATTCTTGCCATCCCTACAGAATTGGTGAATTGGTAAGTGGCAACACGGTTCAGGTCTGCGACAAAGCTGCTATGCAGAAGATTCATTTGCATTCTGCTAAGCTTGGGCAGATTGTCATTTTCTTCCCGAATTCCAGGCTCAATCTGCGGAACTGGATGATTGGAATCAACTTTGATATTCTTGATTTCCTTTTCCATTTCCCGAACGAGTGTTGCGTGTTCTTCAAGGATTTTTTTGTCTTCCTTGCTTACTTTTTGGGAAACTTTATTCAAATCGGAAATCACATTATCCAAAACACTTCCAAGTATTTCCCTGTCCTTCGACTGGCCGTAAAGCTTGGAAAAAAGTTGGTAGGGGTCATCCACAGGGGTTATGGGTTTGTTCGGGCCGGAGTAAGACATTCTTGTCCAGGTGTCAGCCCTCTCTGGAACCATGGCTCCAATTTCAAGGGATCCAAAACGTGTTTTGGTTGACTCGGATTTTTGGAGATAGTTCTTGATTTCCTGGTCTATGGAAATACCGCTAGCCCAACCTGCTGGAGTGTGAGAACCTCCCTGAACATTCCCCGGGAAAAGTTCAATTCCAGTAAGTAGGCATCCAATTCCCCTCATGTGATTGTCGCCATCACCACGAACTTTGTCGCAAACACCATGAAGAATCGTGGTTTGCTTTTTAAAAGGTTCCAGAGGTGAAAGGATTTCCTTCAGTTGGTAATTTTCTCCTTCTTCCGCTGGCCAGAATTCATCTGGAATCACTCCATTTGGAGAAAAGAATACCACCATACGTTTCTTTGATGGGTTGTTTTTGGCAAATGAAATACTTTCGAGGTTTTGAAGAAAAGGTAGCGCTGCGGTTGAGATACCTGCATGCTTTAAAAAATTGCGACGATTTGCTTGTGTCATATTAATTCTCCCAATTACCCAATCCTAACATCCATCGCCAGTTTTGGCGATAAAACTTTCACTTATTGGGCACATTTTGACAAATTAGGGTCATTTGAGGCCACCCTGACAATTTCCCCGGCAAGCTTTCTCATGTTTAAGTCATTTTTTTCAAAGAAAGCAGTCAAATTATCAAGAGTGTTTACCCCGTAGGCCCTTGTTGGTTGCTGAATCAGATGATGGAAAAGATTTTCCACAAATGCGCGATGGCTGTCCTGGCTGTTGGCCAGATAATTACCAAGATCTTTAGGGCCTTGAAAATTCACTTTTTTACCATCCCTTGCAATATAGAATCCCGAGGCATCCACCGGTTTATGGTTGTCTTGAAGACGTGATTTTCCCACCGCATCAAAGTTCTCCAATGTAAATCCCAGTGAATTAATTGTGCTATGGCATGTCATGCAAGCGGCTGGTTTAGTCTGCATGATTACCCTTTCCCGGGTGGTAAGGGAAGGATGTAAACTCGGAGCTAATGGGGCGACTGCCTCTGGGGGTGGGTTTAGGGTTACTCCCATGATTCCTCGCGCAAGGAAGACACCTCGATGAATGGGAGAACTTTCCGAACTGTAGGAAAGTTGGCTAAGCATGTATGGATGTGTGATGATTCCGGATCTTTTTTCAGGTTCCCAGGATACCTTTTCAAATATCCCTTTTGGAGAGGTGTTGAGACCGTAAAACTTACCGATATTTGAATTCATGTAAGTTTTATCATCGGTGAAAAGATTTTTGAAATTGCTCGCGCCAGACCAGAATATTTCGGCTAGGGATTTTTCAAGAGATATCCTCAAATCTGATTCAAGGGCTGGATTAAAATCAGGAAATCTTGCAGGATCCTTGGCGATCTCCCCGGCCCTATCCATCAATAGCAAGAGATGAAAAAACGAGCGAATTTTTTCCTTTGCCCTTGGATCTGCAAGCAGTCTTTCAGTTTCGGTTTTTAAGGTTTCTGGTTGTTTTAATTTTCCCTGCTGGTGAAGTTCCAGAAGTTGCTGGTCAGGTATGGAGTCCCAAATGGCAAAAGATAATCTGCTTGGTAATTGTGATTCCATTAGGTCATTTCGATAAAGAAAGTTCGGTGATTTTAGGACCCAGGTAATTGCAATCATGGCGCCTTCCTGGGGATCTTTGGCATTATAAATAAGAGATTTAATTAATGATTTTTCAGTTGTCTCCAAAGGTCTTCGGAAAGCTCGGTTCCCGAGTTTCTCAATAAAGGACAAAATTTTGTCGCTTCGGTTTGAATCCCCATCCTTTGAGGAGGAAAACTCATTGATTTTTTTGGAAAGATATTTTGACGTTTCCAAGGCGGCTTGAGTGGTTGCTTGATCCCATTCCTTGGAAATTGTCGACCCTTTTTCCCAACCAAGGCTGCTATCATCAGGGGGAAAAGGTGTGGATGGAATAAATAATTCTGGCGATGTGCCGGGATGCAGATACTCGGAAGGCACAATTTCCAAGGCACCAAATGGTTTTTTCCAACTCAGTTTAACGAAAGCAGGCTGGGGAACTTTGGGCTTCTTGTTGTCATTGACACCTTGTTTGGCCTTTGTGAATTCGAGCCGCAAGGAGTAATTCCTTCCGGAAACCAGAAAAATCGAACCAGTAAATTTGGTATCATTTCCGGATTTTACCCAAGCGTCAATCAATGGGGTATTATTATCATTAACCCAAAGCCGTACGGCGTGATTGGATTCAACCTGCAAATCATAATACCCGGTAAATGGGGCAAAAATACTTCCAGCCCATCGGATGGAATATTCCAAGGGATCAATTTTGCCTTCGGCTGGGCTTCCATCCTTAAAATCATAATTCACTTCGGCATCAGTTTTGGTTTCCCCCAATTCTCCCTTGTTGAAGCCTCTACCCTTAAAATATTCGCCTTTCAGACCATTGGTGGGTTCGATTTTTGCCTGCCCCCTGAAACTTGCAACAAGATCCATCACCGAATTTCGATACTGTCGTACAGTAAGCCGGCTCAACTCAATTCTTGCCGGACGATTTTTTTCTCTCGCTATCAAAGAGTAAAAATTCTGCTGCATGAAATTGGCAATGTCTAAAGATTCCTGAGCTTTAAGGCTTCCTGGATCTTCTTTTGGCATGGTTTCTTCAATAACTTTTGCCAATTGAGCGGATGTCAGACTTCCATGTAAAGGCTTGGAGTATTTTCCTTTGACACCCTCACCATTCTCACCATGACAATTCGCGCATTTGGAGAGGTAAAGATTCTGGCCGCTTTCAGCGCCAGGGACATTGATTGGTGATGAAAAAAGATATATGCAGATGAATAGATAAATCAGGCAACAATAATCTCGCGATTCATTGTATTTTCTCATGGCAATTGAATTTCATTAAGTGTGAGGCGATTGATAATACAAAACTTTATTCTATTCTTAAATGTTTTAGAAATTGATGAAAAGTGTCATTAATACAAAAAATTGTGGTGTGTTAAATTAAGGTCTTGATTTGATGGAAGAAAGACCTCCATCCACCGCAAGTATCTGCCCCGTAATCCAGGAATTGTCATGGCTTAGAAAGAATTCAATCGCTGAAACTATGTCCGATGGTTGACCAATTTTACCGAGCGGGTGCATGGAGATAGACGCATTTAATGCAGAAGGGTTTTTTGTGATATTGGAAGTCAGGGGGGTCTCAACTAATCCTGGTGCGACGACATTAAAGCGTATTCTCTTGGATGCGTAAGAGGCCGCGGCAGAAATCGCAAGACCTTGAACTGCAGCCTTTGCAGCAGCTATTCCTTCATGATTTGGAAGGCCTATGTTGGCGGCAGCCGATGAAATAAAAACTACGGAGCCACCGTGCTCCATCATCGCGCGGGATGCGTGTTTGCAAATCGAGAAAGAAGTTTTTAAACTGCAGTTAATAACATTGTTAAAATCTGATTCAGATGAGATGTGGGCGGGTTTAAGTAGCAAAGAACCGCAACAATTAACAACTCCATCCAATCTTCCATAAGTTGCCACGCAATTATTGATGGCATCTTCAGTGCTGGAAAAATCCGATGCATCACAGACTTGAAATGGCGATTCAAGCTCTTGAGCTAGAGTTTGAATTTTTTCTGAATTTCTTCCACAAAGAAAGAGATTCGCATTTTTGGATTTGAGGGAATTGGCAAGAGATTTACCTATTCCCCCATAAGCTCCAAATATCGCTATGTTCAAATCTTGGAAGTTCACTATTAAAATACCTCCGAAGGAACCATCACTTTGCGAAGTTTTTCTAGAGCTGCAAACTGAATTTGACGAACCCTTTCCTTGGAAAGGTTTAAGAGTTTGCCCACTTCCTCAAGGCTGCTTAAGGGTTTATCACCTAATCCAAATCTTTCGATCAGAACAAACTTTTCCCGCTCGTCTAAGATCAATGAGTCTTTCGAAAAATACTTATCCAAGTTAGCAAGAGATGAAATTTGCGCAGTTGCAACACTTGTTCCAGAAACATCAAGATCGCTACCGATAATATTTTCCACCGATTCACAATGAACCAGCTTATCATTGGTATTTTTAAGATTTAGCCGGGAAAGTGCCCTCATCAAACATGTGAAAGCATATGTACTAAAACGTATGCCCTTCCATGGATTAAATGCAGCAACAGCCTGAATCATAACAATATTACAGTTACCTGCTATATCATCTGACATATAACGCAGAGGAATCCATTTATTAACTGCCTTATATACAAGCTTGAAATTACCCATCACAATCAGGTTTCGCAGTTGAAAATATGCCCTTCTCCAAAAAGCTTGTTTGGATTTAGAAGCATCTTTTTTACATCGGTAACCTGCATAATGCATTCTCTTGACAAGATCTTTGGTAACTTCTTCAGGCATGAAAGTGTCTGAATAATCTACGGATTGAAAATCTTCAGGGTGGTAGCACTCTGGAGCACTTTTATTATTGAATGACCTGTGAAAAATAAATTTCGGAAACTGAGTGGCTGGAGAATTCAAATTGTTTTTCGTAGTCATGATAACCTCCGTTTATTGAATCGTCCAAAACGCTCTATTAAATTAAGTGATTTTAATGGACGCGGCAATATTAAAATGGACGAAATAAACGTTTTTGTGATTCGAATGGATTTTATGACCGATTTTTTGCTAATATTGGAATACTGAAACGATTATTGAATGAACTATTTGGACTTTTTATGGAATTAGACCTTTTGATTTCTACCCAAGATGCAGCTGAAGTACTTAACTGCAGCGTTTCCACTATTAAACGATGGGTTGATGAAGGCATTCTGCCTGCCCAAAAGACTCCTGGCGGCCATAGAAAGATTTTAATGGCTGACCTACTTAGATTATCCAGGCAGAAGGCCATTCCCTCCAGCGACCTCAGCAAAGTTTTAGAGCAGGATCTTTTGGCCTCTGGATCAACAACCGTCAACAAAGACACCTTTCACGATGCTTTGGTAAACAAAAATCAAGATTTGTGCTCAAGCATCCTTAAAGCTGCGTATCAAAATAAAATACCTGTTGAACAGATTGCTGATGAAATCATAGGTCCCGCTATGTCTAAAATCGGTCATGAATGGACAATTGGTAAAAGAACTATTTTGCAGGAACATTGCGCAACTCAGATGGTGATGAATTGTCTCGCTGAGCTAAGGTCTTTTCTAAATCTTTCGTATCTTGATAACCGTCCATTGGCAATTGGTGGTTGTATCGCCCTGGATAATTACCTGATTTCTAATTACCTCGCTGAAATGGTATTGATTGATCAGGGATGGAAAACCATGAATTTGGGGCCAAATACCCCTGTGATTTCATTCTTAGAGGCGATTGAAGAATACCAGCCAAAAGTGATTTGGATGTCTGTCAGTCATGTGCAAAACACTGAAGAATTTAAATTAGACAATAAAAGGCTATTTGATTGTGCATCGCGCAGCGGCACCATTCTGGTTTTAGGTGGCCAAGCCATAACTCCCGAATTGCGAAAAAGTCTTTCCTTTCACTTTTGTGGAGATAGTCTCGGGCAACTCTCCAGGTTTACGAAAACTTTGATTACCTCCCCTGAGTTGCCTTCCCGGGGAAGGCCTCCTTTAAAAAGAAATCTGGATAACTGAAGTATGAGAAATATTTCCCAGAAAATATGTCCCATTTGTGGCAGGCCTTTTTCCTGGCGAAAGAAATGGGAAAAAAACTGGCCTGAGGTTAAATACTGCTCTGAAAAATGCAAAAAAACCAGGAATAACAAGACAAATGGCAGCCACTAAATCTTTCAGGCATTTGTATGTAGTCTTGGGAGATCAATTGGATCTTCAATCTTCATTCTTTGACGAATTCGACAAGTCCAAGGATATTGTGTGGATGGCGGAGGTACTCGAAGAATCGGAAAGGGTTTGGGTTCACAAGGCAAGAATCGTTCTGTTTTTAAGTGCCATGCGCCATTTCAGAGATGAACTTAGGAGTTCCGGTTACAAGGTTTTCTATCATGAACTTGCTGAAAGCAATAATTTCAACTCTTTTCCCGAGGCTTTGAGGACCTTTTTGGACACAAATCCCTGCGAAGAAATCCGTTTGCGAAAACCCGGAGAATACAGGCTGATTTCGTCATTCAATGATCTTGCAAAATCAAAAAAGATTAACATTCAGATTGTTGAAGATAGTCATTTTTTAAGCACCGATAAAGAATTTGGAGATCATGCTGCCCAAAGAAAACAGCTTCGCATGGAATATTTTTACAGGGAGATGCGTGTTAAACATTCCATTTTAATGGATGGACAAAAGCCGGTGGGTGGAGAGTGGAACTTTGATGCTGAAAACAGGAAGAGTTTTCCAAAAACTGGTCCCGGCTTACTCCCTGCCCCATTGAGTTTCAAACCCGATAAAATAACCAAAAAAGTTATGGATTTGGTTCAAAAGCTTTTTTCTAAACATCCCGGCAAAATTGATTCTTTTCCCTGGCCGGTAGATCGAAAGCAAGCTTTGGCCGCTTTGGATGACTTTTTGAAAAACCGCCTGCCATTTTTCGGTGACCATCAAGATGCCATGTGGACAAACCAACCATGGTTGTATCACTCGCTTATTGCATCTTCATTGAACCTTCATCTGCTGCATCCGCTTGAAGTTATAAGGGGGGCGGAAAAGGAATTTCGTGAGGGAAATGCCCCTCTAGCTGCCGTGGAGGGATTTATAAGGCAGATTCTTGGGTGGAGGGAGTATGTGAGGGGAATCTACTGGCTATTAATGCCAGATTATCTTGGGCGAAACTCACTTAATGCTTGTGAAAAACTTCCGGACTTTTTTTGGACAGGTGAAACTGATCTGAACTGTTTAAAGTGTGCCATTGGGCAAACTCTTGAATACGGTTATGCGCATCATATCCAGCGCTTGATGGTAACGGGCTTGTTTTGTCTTTTGTATGGGGTTGACCCAAAACAAGTTCATGAATGGTATCTCGCAGTATATGTGGATGCTGTGGAATGGGTGGAGTTACCGAATTCATTGGGCATGTCGCAATATGCCGATGGAGGTGTTATGGCATCCAAACCCTATATTGCGTCTGGAAGTTATATCAACCGTATGAGTAATTATTGCAAGACATGCAAATTTGATCCCTCTCAAAGCGTGGGGGAGAACGCATGTCCGATTACAACCATGTATTGGGATTTTTTAATACGTCATGAAAAAATGTTGTCAAAGAATCCCAGAATGGGAATGCAAGTCAGGAATCTTTCCAGGTTTGAAAATAGCGACCGCGCTTTAATTCGGCGACAGGCGGATAAATTTCGAAAGTCACTTAAAGTTCTTTGATTATTTTTAAAAAGCCAGTTCCGAAATCAATTCTCCGGCAATCGGAAAACAATAATCTCCATTGGATGGTTTGATATTTTTGCCGCTGGCGAAGCTTGAAAAAGCGGGAAGTATAAGCGTTGAGGTAGTTTTCCAGAAGCAAGGTAATGACAAAGATTCCTTGCCCCTTGGATTTATTCGAATTTTGGGATGAATATGCCCTGCTATGGTGGGGCGACAAGATTCAAGATCCGGGATATGGCAAAGATCTAATCCAAAATAGGGAAAAGGTTCCTCCTCGGAGATAATTTGCCAATCTTTTTCCAAGGCACCAGACTTTCTGTCATGATTGCCAATTATTAATGTGATTTTTGTCCTGGCAATGGAGATTCTCCATTGGGAAATCAGATCGTCCAATTTGGAATTTCTTCCCGTTGCATGGTGAAGGAAATCGCCAAGAATAATGAGATGGGATACCGAGAAATTTGCCAGCAAATCCGAGATGGTTTTTAAATCTTTTTCAGCCATGGAATCTGGTATGGGTATTCCGTGGGCCCGGAATGTTCCGGACTTGCCCAAGTGAAGATCTGCTATGAAAAGAGTTCTTTCTTGTTGATGAAACAAGGCTTTTTGGGGCAATAATATAAGTTCAATTCCATGAAAGTGGATTGTTTTTAGATTCCTGTTCAATTACGCCTCAACCTTCGATCATCTCTTTTTGCATTCTAATGATTCTTTCAGCAAGTGATTCGGAGCTTGTTGTGTCGCGGATACGGTCAGCCATTAAAGGCAGGGATAATGGGGTCGGTCTTGGGATTATATTTATGATGATTCTCTTTCGGCTGAGCTCTTCAAGGGTTTTTTTGAGTTTTTGGTAATCAAGTTGTTTTTCCAATACTTCATTTTTTGCCTGGGCAAGTAATTGATTGTTCTTGTCATATTCCGAAAAGACATCAAAAAGCAATCCGGAGGATGCCTGCAATTGACGGGATGTTTTTTTCATTTTTCCGATTCCTTCCAAGACCAGGCAGGAAATTCTGGCTATTTCCCGAAAATGCCTTCGGGCCATTTCGGAGGTGTTTACTGAATTGGAGATGTCTTCATGTAAACGGTCCGTGTTAAACCATGATTCGGAATCCACGGGAATCGGCTGACTTGAAAGCAATTCAAATCCATAATCGTTCGCGGTCATTGTGAATGTGATGGGCGTGTTTTTTGAAATTCGGTGGGCTATTAAAGCGCAAAGGCCTTCATGCACAAGTCGCCCTGCAAAAGCAAAGACAAACAGATGGTATCCATCACGGCTCTTTAAATTCTCAACTAAGAGCTCATCAGACTGTGGAATGGAAGAAAGTTTTTTCTGAAGGTTCAGTAAAGGTTCAATAAAAGCCATTTCCTTGGATACCAAAATATTTTTGCCAGCTTGGTGTAGCAGATGCCGAACCCCATCAGCAAGTTGTGTGCTAAGAGGCATTTTGCCACCATTCCATCTTGGAATCAGATTTTTCTTTTTTCTGGCGTTTTTCACATAAGCTTTCATGTCTTTGATTCTTACAAGTTCCAGATGCTTGCCTGCGAAACTGAAACAATCACCCGGTTTTAGCCTGGATAAAAATGATTCTTCAACAGTGCCAATCCTTGGTCCCCGTAAAAATTGTACAAGGATGGAAGCGTCTGAAAGGATGGTGCCTATGCACATCCGATGCCTGGAGGCTATTCCATTTTCCCGAATGTAAAATCGATTGTTTTGGATGCTTACTTTTTTAAAGTCATCGTAAGCCCTTAAGGTTTCACCACCGAAGCTTATGAAATCCAGCACCCATTTCCACTCAATGGGGTCCAGATTCCTAAATGACCACGTGGATCTTATTTCCTTGAACAGTTCTGCGGGTTCAAAACCATCGGAGCATGCAAGGGTGACAGCGTGTTGCGATAAAACATCCAGTGGTTTTTCGATGGGGATTCTGTCTTCCAGTTCATGCTCAATGATTTTTTGCCTTGCGGCTGCAATTTCAACAAATTCCATTGCATGGGTTGGAACGCAGAAAATTGTACTTGGCTTGCCAGGTTGATGGCCACTTCTTCCCGCGCGTTGAATCAAGCGGGAGACTCCTTTTGGGCTACCAATCTGAAACACCCTTTCCACGCACTGGTAATCAACCCCCAAATCCATGCTGGAAGTGCATACAACGGCTTTCAAACTTCCATTTTTCAGTGCATTTTCCACCCATGTTCTTTTCTTTTGATCTAAGGACCCATGATGTAAAGCAATAATCCCCGCCCAATCTGGTCGAAGTTTTAAGAGAGATTGATACCAGTTTTCAGCCTGAAACCTGGTATTGGTGAATACTAGGCTGGAATTCACTTCCTCTATGGAATCAGCAACCTGCTGAATCATTTGGGTGCCGAGATGGCCTGCCCACGGGAATTTATGGATGGATTCCGGAAATAAACACTCAACCTGAATGGTTTTTGGAATTTTTCCCTCAACAATGATTGACCTTGGCTCGTTCGTTGATGGGGATAGAACTTTTGCCGCGCTTTCCAGATTTCCCAAAGTTGCGGAAAGACCTATGGTTCTTACTTCAGGACTTATTTTTCGAAGCCTGGCCAAAGCCAGTTCTATTTGTACTCCCCTTTTGCTTGAGAGAAATTCATGCCATTCGTCAATCACAATACACTGAAGTGTTTGAAATCTTTCCTGTGTTTGTGGGTAGCTAAGTAGCAGGCAAAGGCTTTCCGGGGTTGTTACGAGGCAAGTTGGTAATTTTTCTTTCTGTTTTCTTTTTTGGGTGGTTGTTGTGTCAGAAGTTCTTTTTTCAATTGTCCATGGTATTTTGAGGAATTCTATTGGTTCAGTAAGTGCTGAGATTGTGTCGCCGGATAATGCCCTTAACGGGGTTATCCAAAGCACCCGTATGGGTTCGATTTCTCTTTTTCGAACAGAATTCCTGGATACGTATTCAAGCAAAGGGCCAAACCATGCTGCCTGGGTTTTACCAGACCCGGTTGTGGAGTGAAGTAGTGTGTCAGTTCCATTAAGGTAGTTATTCCATACCTCTTTTTGGAATGGAAAAGGCTTCCAATCCTTGGATTTGAACCAATCCATTGCTGGCTTCATAGTATTTATGACCATTATTTTGAAGCCTCAGTGGAGTGATGCTTTTCGTGAATCAAGCTTTTCAGGTGCTCCAGTTTATCTGCATCACATGGTTTTTTGTCGGTTCTCCATTTAATGATTCTCGGAAAACGCACAGCCACACCGCATTTATGGCGTTTCGAGATTTGAATGTTTTCAAATGCAATTTCAAAAACAAGTTCAGGCTTTACACTTCTCACGGGTCCAAACTTTTCCAAAGTGTTTTGTCGGATGAATTTGTCAACTTTGCTAATTTCGCTGTCAGTTAGCCCAGAATAGGCTTTGGCAAATGGAACCAGATTTTCATTTTCCCAAACCGCAAAAGTGTAATCTGAATATAGAGACGCCCGTCTTCCATGCCCGCTTTGGGCATATATCAGAACCGCATCAACGCTATAGGGTTCCACTTTCCATTTCCACCAATTGCCTGTGATTCTGCCTGGAGTGTATGTTCCTTCCATGTCTTTAAGCATTAAACCTTCAACACCAAGAGTTCTACTTTGATTTCTTAAAAATTTTAATTCGTCCCAGGAATCATGGCGCAGGCTTTCCGCAACAGAAATCATGTGTTGGTTTCCTTGGGGTAGAAGTTTATAGAGTATTTCTTTTCTTGTTTTTAGGGGTGTGTTTGTGAAGTCTTGGTTTTTGAGTCGCAGGACATCAAAGGCAACATAACACGCTTTGTTTTGATCAAGGAATTTTCCAGATGGATTTTTACGATTGATCCTCTTTTGAAGGTCTTGAAACCTTAGGATCTTTGTTCCGTCCCATGGAAGAATCTCCCCATCCAATATGGTGTTTTCAGGTAAGCTCATCGCGGGTCGAACCAGGTCTGGGAAATTTTCAGTCAATAATTCCTCTCCGCGAGACCAAATATGAAGTTGGTTTTGGTCGCGTACGAATTGGGCCCTTATGCCATCCCATTTCCATTCCGCTATCCAATTTGAGTGATCACCAAGATTCGAACAGTCTTCCTGTAAAGGATGAGCCAGACAAAAAGGCAGGGGTTTGGATGCATCGTCTTGTGTTGATTCTTTTGATGTTAATTGGTGAAAAAACTCTTCTGTGGGTTCCCAGCTACCCATGAGCCTTTGCTGAATAACCTCCACGGGAATTTGAAAAGAGTTGGAAATGGCTTTGGAAACCAATTGCCTGGAAACTCCTACTCGAAAGCCGCCTGTGATTACTTTGTTGAACAGGAATCGCTCAAGACTTGCGGATTGCTTCCAGAAATCGAGGATATGAAATTCAGGGTTCGATTCTGAGCCTTGCTGCGATATTTTCAAAAGATTCCCAAGGACTTCACTTAGCCTGTAGTTGGTTGAGGTTTCACAATGGGGTAACACCAGTGCAATGGTTTCAGCAAGGTCACCCACGGTTTCGTAGCATTCCTCAAATAACCATTCTGGAATTTCAGCATATTTTTGAGCGATGAGTGCAAGCATGCGTGGGCCTAACAGTCTTTTGATTTTTTGACCACCAAGAAGGTATAAAGCCCAGGCGCAATCTTCGGCGGGAGTGGATTTAAGGTATTCTTCCATGTGCCTGATTTTGGCGGATGTTTTATTGGTGCCATCAAGATTTTTAAAAAGAGCCGCAAAGTTTTTCATTGCGAAACCACCTCTGATGATTCCGTCATCTCGTTACCATCCCCAAGGTCGGTCTCGCCTTCGTAATGGGTGGAAAGCACCTCGGCATTGACGCTGTGTTGCAAAAGGTATCTGGAAAACACCGAGGTGAAGCCATGTGTTAGGAGAACCCTTTCCGCGTTCGTGGATTTGATGGAATCGATAAGTCCTCCCCAATCCGCATGGTCTGATAAAACAAAACCTTTTTCCAAACCCCTGCGCCTTCGGTTTCCTCTGACAGCGCACCATCCAGATGCCACAGCCATTGAAGATTTACCAAACCTTCTTGACCAGGATGAATTCAAAGCGCTTGGCGGGGCAATAACCAGGGCTTTTTGGAATGCTTTTTTATCGTTTGAAATTCGGGGACTGATAGTTTCAGGCAGGGATACTCCGGTGGCGAGGTAAGCTTGATTGATTTTTTGGACAGCCCCATGGACAAAAATCGGGCCATGAAATTCGCCAAGGCTGGCTAGAATTCTTTGCGCTTTTCCAAGGGAATATGCTCCCAGAATGGAGCAGGTTTCCAAGGCAGCATTGGTTTTCCACCAATCTTGGATTTCATGGATAATCTGCTGGCTTGATTGCCACCTGTAGATAGGTAACCCAAAAGTGCATTCGCTGATGAACGTATGGCATTTAATGGGAATAAATTGCCTGCATGTTGGGTCAGATTGGGTTTTATAATCACCGGAAACCACCCAAATATTGCCATTTTGTTCCACCTCAATCTGGCTGCCACCAAGTAAATGGCCGGATGGATGAAACGTTACTTTAATTCCATTGATTAAAATGCTTTCTCCGTAATTCAAACATGTTAAATCAATCTGATTTCCAAGCCTTGCTTTAAGAATCCATTTGTTTTCGTTAACGGATAAATATTTAGAACATCCATAACGGGCATGGTCCGAATGCCCATGCGTAATCAAAGCATTGGGGACGGTTCTCCAAGGGTCGATATAAAAATCTCCCGCTGCACAATATAAGCCGAATTCATTGACCTTTAGTAAATCCGCAGCCATTTCGCAAAGCCTGTTTTGAGATGAATCTTTGTAAATCATTCATAGTCAAAAACTTTAAGTGCATCTAAAGGGTTGACCAATAAAAATTTCTTCGCCACAATTCGTATGGAAAATTTCGGAGTTTGAAAATGATAAATCAGTTTCTGTTGTCAGTTTTCGCAATCTTGGGAGATGGCCGTGTAAGTTTTGATCATGATATTATGCCAATCCTTTCCCAGAAGTGCCTGAAATGCCATGGAATTGATGAGGAGAGTAGGAAAGGAAAATTGCGGTTGGACCATGTACATTCTGCCCTTAAAGGCGGAAGATCGGGTAAGCCTGCGTTGGTTCCAGGAAAAACCGACGAAAGCGAAATATATCAAAGAATAATCGCTTCCGAGCAAAATTTGATCATGCCTCCAGTGTCGACCAGGATGATTCTTACAGATAAGGAAAAAGGGCTTATAAAAAAATGGATAGAACAGGGTGGCAAATATGAAAAACACTGGTCTTTTGAAAACCTCAAGCCCGTTGTCATTCCCCAAAATTCAAATGCGCCATGGATCAAAAGTCCCATTGATAGTTTTGTTTACGAGAAGCATCGTGCAAATGGCTTAAGCCCCGCCCCAGAGGCTGACAAGCTTACACTTGTTCGAAGGCTTTATTTGGATCTGATCGGTTTGCCCCCCTCACCTGAGCAGGCAATGTCCTTTGCTTCCGACATGTCCGCGGATAGTTATGAAAAGCTGGTGGAAAAACTGCTTGCTTCTCCCAGTTATGGTGAAAGGTGGGCCCGAAGGTGGATGGACCTGGCCAGATATGCCGATACGAATGGTTATGAAAAGGATCGTTACCGTTCAATTTGGCCCTGGAGGGATTGGGTGATCAATGCCCTGAACAGCGACCTTTCTTTCGATCAATTCTCAATTTTGCAGTTGGCGGGAGATATGGATTCCCATGGCCTCCAGGAAAACATCGTCGCAACAGGTTTTCACAGAAACACCATGTTGAATGAGGAGGGTGGCATTGATCCGTTGGAGTTTCGTTACTATGCCATGGTGGACAGGGTGAACACCACTGCCGCCACTTGGTTGGGGCTGACATTGAATTGCGCCCAGTGCCATACCCACAAGTATGATCCAATCACTCATCATGATTACTATTCTCTGATGGCTTTTCTTAATAATGCCGATGATGTTGAGATGGATGTTGGCATTCAAAATCAGGTTTTTTCCAAATCAGCAAACCAGCAATACATCCAAAAGCAAAAAGCCATTTCTGAAAAGTGGCTTCAAACCAGGAAGGTTCAAGACAAGAACTTGTTTGATGAATGGTGTTTGCAGCAGAAAGAAAAACTGGCTACATGGAGAACCATTGTTCCCTTAAAAATGAATGGCGGATTAATTCAACTAAATAAGCTCGAAGATGGATCCATTCTTGGTCATGGTGATATATCAAAGCAGGATGTTTATGAGTTGGAATTTGAGGGTGATTTTAAGGATGTCAGCGGAATAAGGCTTGAGGTTTTGCCGGATTCATCGCTTCCCTCAAATGGCCCTGGAATGTGTGATTATGAGGGCCCTAGAGGGGATTTCTTTTTGGGAGAGATAGAGGCCTTCTTGGGGGGGCGGAAAATCCTTTTGGAAAATGCCTCGGAAAGCTACTTCAAAAACCATTTTGGAAACGGGCGGGCTGGTGCTGCACAGGCTGTGGATGGCGACTTTCAAACGGGCTGGTCGTGTGCCGGATTGTTCGGGCAAAGGCATGAGGCGGTGTTTGAATTGAATAAGTTGCCTGCCAGTGGGGAAAAGCTAAAGATTAAGATGACTTTTGGGAGACATTATGCATGCCCTTTGGGGCGATTCCGGTTTTCGGTCACGAATAGGCTGAATCCAAAAGCTTCATCGTTTCCTGAAAAAGTACAGAGTGAAATCCTATCGGACCTGCCGCAAGAATTGAAGATCCACACGTTAATCCACTATCTTGGTTCCAAGGATGAATTCAAAAAAGATGTTCTTGAACTCCAACAGTTGGAAAATCCAAAAAAATCCGGGCTGACCTCCCTTGTTCTTAAGGAGAGGCCCGCTACCCACAAGAGATCCACATTTGTCTATCACCGGGGTGAATTCTTAAGTCCGAAAGAAACAGTGGATGCTGACTTGCCCTCTTTATTTGAAAGTGACAAGCTTAAAAACGCTGATCGCTTGCAGTTTGCCAGATGGCTGTTTTCAAATGATAATCCTCTTACCGCAAGGGTGGTGGTCAACCGACACTGGCAGGCGTTTTTTGGTACAGGATTGGTGAAAACCTTGGAAGACTTCGGTATTCAGGGGGAATATCCCACCCATCCAGAGTTGCTTGACTGGCTTGCAAATGATTTCAGAAATTCTGGTTGGTCCGTGAAAAACCTCCATAGGACCATTGTTCTAAGTGCCACTTATCGTCAGGCATCTTTCAGAAATGATGGCCAGATGACAAACTTAAGGTTACTTAATGTTTATCCGAGAAACCGCCTTGAGGCTGAGGTTATCAGGGATTCGATCCTGGCAACTTCGGGTTTGTTGAGTTTTAAAATAGGGGGGCCTGGTGTTTTTCCTCCCCAGCCGGCTGGGGTCACCAATGAGGGAACTTATGGTAAATTGGTTTGGAATACCAGTAATGGTGAAGATAGGTTTCGAAGAGGGTTGTACACCTTTGTGAAAAGAACCGCTCCTTACGCCATGTTCTCCACTTTCGATGGACCAACTGGCGAGTCCTGCGTGGCAAGAAGAGAAGTTTCAAATTCACCCCTGCAGGCCTTGTCAATGATGAATGACCCGGTTGTTATGGAGGCTGCCGAGTATTTGGGAACCCAGTCATCAAAAACCATCAAAGATGACACCGAAATGATAAACCACCTATACATGAGCATACTCACAAGATTGCCTTCACCTGTTGAACTAAAAAAGTTACTTGATTTTCAAAAGGTAGTTCGAAAGCAACTTGATTCGAACGAAACTGATGTGAAAAAATTAACCAACCAGAATGGTGATTCCAGAACTGCTTCATGGATTGTTGTGGCTAGGGCTTTAATGAATTTGGATGAGGCAATTACCAAGAGATAAAACCATGTTCAAAAAAAACCTTGCCTCAAGGAGATGGTTCCTAAGGGATTGCCCTGTGGGATTGGGAGCCATAGCATTTGGGAACCTTTTGCAAGGGTCTTTGAAGGCTGAAAATCATTCAAATGGATTGGTCCCGCATTACCTACCCAAGGCCAAGAGGGTTATCCATTTGTTTATGGCTGGGGCCCCAAGCCAATTGGAATTATTCGATTACAAACCTGAACTTGCGAAGCTAGAGGGAAAACCTTTGCCTGCCAGTGTTATTGGTAACCAAAGGTATGCGTTTATAAGGCCGGATGCAGCAGTTCTTGGTCCAAGATTCACCTTTCAAAAACATGGTAAATCAGGAGCAGAGATTTCTTCGGTGTTACCTAACATTTCCAAAATTGCCGATGAGCTTTGCCTTGTAAAATCGATGCGCACGGATCAGTTCAACCATGCACCAGCGCAAATTTACTTTAACACTGGTTTTCAACAACCAGGCCGGCCAAGTATTGGCTCTTGGACCTTGTATGGTTTGGGTTCCGAAACTAAAAATATTCCCGGATTTGTCGTTTTAAGCACTGGTTCGGGAATTAGCGGTGGCGCGGCTTGCTGGTCCAGCGGATTTTTGCCAGGTGCGTTTGCAGGAGTACGCCTTCGAAATCAGGGCGACCCCATATTGAATATGTACAATCCACAGGGAATATCCCCTGCCCTTCAAAAGCAGACCATTGATGTTGTGAATTCGTTGAATCAGGAGGCCTATCAGAGGCAATCCGATCCCGAAATTCTTACCAGAATCAGACAGTATGAGATGGCGTTTGAGTTACAGACATCCGCTCCTGAACTACTTGACCTGTCCTCGGAAACCAAGGAAACCCTGGAACTTTATGGCTGTGATCCCTTAAAGCCATCGTTTGCCAGATCCTGCCTTATGGCGAGAAGAATGGTGGAAAGAGGGGTTCGGTTTGTAAGCCTTTATCATGAGGGATGGGATGCCCATTCCAATGTTGAGGGAAATTGCAGAAATAATGCCGCCGCAACCGATCGAGGCTGCGCTGCCCTTGTGCTGGATCTTAAAAGGCGTGGGTTACTGGAGGACACCCTGGTGATTTGGGGCGGGGAATTTGGAAGAACCCCCATGGTCGAAACCAATCCTGCTTTGGGTAGGTCTCAGGGAAGGGATCACCATCCACAAGCTTTTACGATTTGGATGGCAGGTGGAGGAATCAAATCTGGAATTACGTACGGCAAAACGGATGAAATGGGATTCCATGTGGTGGAAAACCAAGTTCATGTTCGGGATCTGCATGCCACAATTCTTCATCTGCTCGGATTTGACCACGAGAGATTTTCTGTCACCATGCAGGGATTGGAGTTTCGCCTGACCGGGGTTGAAAAGGCGAATGTCATCAAAACTATTCTTGCCTAATCGCTGGCTTATTTGGCCTTGAGGTTTTTGTTGAAGAACTCAAGCACGACAGGCCGTAAATCTCTTTGTTTTGGCTGCAAGTCAAAGGTGTGTGGTGCTCCCTCGATAATTACTAATTGGTGAGGAGCTCCTTTTTCCGATAATGCTTTGGCAAATTTTTCGGATTCACTTACAGGAACTGTTTTGTCTGCCGTTCCATGCAGAAGAAGTATCGGCGGGGCATCTTTCTTAATGTGGGTGATGGGCGAAACCTCAGCGTATAGATCTGGCGCCTCTTCGGGAGTTTTTCCCAATATCTTTAGGCCCCTTTTGTTGAAATCAGCGGCCGGGCCATACATATCAACCACGGCTTTCACAGTACAGGGAAAGTTTCCCAGAGGTTGACTGGGATTAAGCTTTTCGTGGTTGCCTGTCAGGCCGACCATGGCTGCCAGATGGCCACCGGCGGAACCACCAATGACCCCGATGTTATCAGGATCAATCTGGTATTTATTTGCATTTGCCCTCAGCCAGCGTACCGCAGTTTTGCAATCGTGAAGGTTTTTGGGCCAGATGGGTGGTGCTTCGGGAGTCTGCAAAAGATAGTTAATGCTAATGGCCACATAGCCATTCTCTGCCAGAGTAGTGCCAATGTTAATTTCGCGTTTTGCCCCTTTGTCTCCTCCGGTCCATCCGCCGCCATGAATAATTAATACCGCAGGATAACGCGTATTTGGTTTTAAAGGATTCGGCAGGTAAAGATCCAGGTTTTCCTTCCTGTCCGAACCCAGATAAGGCACATCTTTTTCCACATGAATGTTGTCTGCATACGGTATAGAAAGCAGGCCCATTAACAAAAGTTGTGCGTTCATTTATGGAATCTCCCATCAAAAGTCTGAACACTTCAATGATAATAGGCCAAAAGTGGTTTCTTTGCCTGCAAAAACCTTAAATTGTGTGGATATTTTGAACAAAGGATGCTAAATTTTATGAACCTGCCTTGATGAACCTGGACGGCGATCTCACCATGAAATACTTTAGATTTTCCATTCTACTTTTTCTCTTTGGCGTTTCAGTAATTAGAGCCAATGAAGGCCTTTTGGCTCCGGATACTCCTTTGGAAAAGGTCATTGATCATTACATTTCCAAATCTTGGCAGGAAAAAAATATCACTCCTGCAAAAAATTGCGATGATTCTGTGTGGCTGAGAAGGGTCACGCTGGATCTGAACGGCAGAATACCAACCTTGAAGGAAGCTCAAGACTTCGCCAAGGACTCAAATGTTAATAAAAGACAACTTGCCATTGAAAGGTTGATGAAGTCGGATTGCTACCACCGCCATCTTGCGAGGGAGTTGGACATCACCTTGATGGCAGGCCAGCGAAGTGGGCTGCTTGATTATTTGACGAAGGCCACCGCCCAAAACCTTTCCTGGGAAAAGATCTTCAAAGAATTGATTCTTGCAGATGATTCCGATGCTTCCAAAAAAGGGGTTTCCGATTTTTTAAAAACTCGGATTAAGGATCTGGACCGGCTTACAAATGATGTCAGTGTCGCATTTTTTGGGATAAATGTTTCTTGCGCGCAATGCCACGATCATCCTTTGGTTGCAGATTGGAAACAGGACCACTTCTACGGCATGAAATCATTCTTCTCCAGAACTTACGAGGTGGGTGATTTTCTGGCAGAGAGGGAATACGGAGTGGTTAAATTCCTGCCAAATAAGGGTCAGGAAAAACAAGCCAACTTCATGTTTCTTACCGGAAAAACGGTAACACCCCCTGGTTTGACTGAACCTTCCAAGGAGGAATTAAAAAAAGAGAAAGAATTACTGGAAAAATTGAAGAAAAATAAAGAAAGACCCCCGCAGGCTAAATTTTCTACCAGGGCACTTTTGATAGAAACGGCGTTGGCTGGCAAAGAGAAGGAGTTTTTTGCCCGTAATATGGTGAACAGGGTCTGGAACAGATTATTTGGTTTTGGTTTGGTGATGCCCCTTGACCAAATGCATTCAGAAAATCCTCCAAGTCACCCCGAGTTGATCGATTGGTTGGCAAGGGACTTTTCCGCAAAAGGTTATGACATCTCTCGTTTGGTAAAAGGTATGGTTTCTAGCAAGTTGTACGGCCTTTCCAGCCGATATGAAGGTGGAAGTGTGCCAGTTTCCAAGGATTTTGCTTTTGCGAGGTTAAAGCCATTGCTTCCCATGCAGATGGGGGTTTCCTTGAAAATATCCAACCAAGTGGTGTACACAGGCGATTTAGAGAAGAAGTTTGAGGAACTTGAACGGTCTGGCAGAGGTTTAGCCGACCAATTCCCTATTCCTGGTGAAGATTTTCAGATCGGGGTCACTGAGGCTTTATTCTTCAGCAATAGTGCCAGGTTTGCCTCCGAGGCTATTCCGGAAGGAACCGACAAGTTGGTTCATGCCATGATGGCATTGCCATCCCTTGAGGATCGGGCGGAAGTTGCGGTTTGGTCTGTTCTATCCCGTCAACCCAGCCAGGATGAAAAAACGGTTGTTGCCGGTTATTTGAAAAAGCACGGGCCAGATTCCAAGGATGCTTGCAAGCAAGTTATTTGGTCCTTGGTTTCCTCACCAGAATTTAGGTTTAACTACTAAAGCGCGGAGATTCCAAAAATGAGCAATAGACAATTTTGCGGATCCATGGAACACTTTGTTTCCCGTCGAGGATTTATTGGTTCCGCGGCTGGGTTATCCATCGGTTCTTTCCTTGGGCAGAAAACCGTAGCCGAGGAAATCAAAAAGCAGGGGAAAAGTGTGATCATGCTTTGGCTGGCAGGTGGCGCCAGCCAGTTGGAAACCTGGGATCCTAAACCAGGAGCTGTTACGGGTGGTCCCTTTCGCTCTATTCAAACTTCAACCCCTGGGATTCAAATATCCGAGCTGATGCCCAAGATGGCGGCAAGGCTCAAAGACACATGCATTATCCGATCCTTGAATACAAAAAACGCCGATCATGGAAGTGGTGCTCAGCTCATGATGCGTGGCAGGCGCGATGATGCGGCATTGAAGTTTCCTGACCTTGGTTCCGTGATAGCCAGGGAGCTTGGCAAGCCGGATAGCCCGGTGCCAGATTACGTTTCTTTTTATCTGCAAACAGAAGGCCGTAATTTCGCTGGATCAGGTTTTTTGGGGGCTAGATATGGTCCCATGGAACTTTCCAAGGAGGCAATGCCCGAGAATGTCAGCCGCTTGGATCAGATTTCACTGGAGGATTTTCACGACAGGCAGGCTCTAAGAGATCTTTGGAGCAAGAATTTCAGTATGGGGCGAAATTCCGGAGTTTTGGCCAGTCATGAGCAGGCTTATTTGCGTGTCAACGGCTTGATGGATAGTAAAAAGCTTTTTGATGTAACCAAAGAATCCCAAAAAACCAGAGATAAATATGGCCCAACCCAGTTTGCGGAACAGGTGCTAATAGCGAGGCGCCTCGCTGAGGCGGGTGTTCCGTTTGTTCGAGTTGGCCGTGCGTGGTGGGATAGCCATGGACAAAACTTTGAAACCCATCAAGAGCTTGTGCCTGAATTGGATCATGTGATGGCAACTTTGCTGGATGATTTGGCAGAGAGGGGAATGTTGAAAAACACCATGGTGATCACCCTTTCGGAGTTTGGAAGAACCCCTTCCATTAATGCCAGCCTGGGCAGGGATCATTTTGCCTCCGCCTGGAGTTGTTCCATATCTGGATGTGGTGTGGTGGGCGGTTCGGTATATGGAAAAACAGATGCCAAGGGTGATAAGGTTGCGGAAGGCGAAATTGGTGCGGCAAGGCTCTTCGCGACGATTTATAAAGCCTTGGGAATCAACCCGCAAAAAAATTACTATGTGGGATCAAGGCCAGTACCTTTAACTGATCCGGGTACCGAGCCAGTTAAAGAGGTGCTTGCCTAGAGTTAGGAATAAAATCATGAATTATTCGAAGATCAAAGTCCAAAAAAATATAAGCCGACCGGATATCGTGTTTGACTTGGTCGCAATTCCCGGCACTTCCAGGGTTTTGCTTGCGAGCTCTGATTTCAACATCCATGATTTGGATATATCCCAGCAGAAAGCGGAATCCAAGACTCTTTCCGGGCACGCCAGTTATGTCACCACCCTTGCTTTGGGCAAAGATGTTCTTGCTTCTGGAAGTTATGACGGGAAGATCATTTTTTGGAATATTTCAAAAAACGAAAAAATCAAGTCGCTGGATGCCCATCAGAAATGGATCAGGAAAATCACTCTCTCGCCCGATGGGAAATTATTAGCCAGCGTGGCCGATGACATGGTTTTAAGGCTTTGGAGTTTTTCTGAAGGAAAGTTGATCCGGGAAATGAAAGGTGAGCATACTCCTCTGACACCTCACCATTTTCAATCCATGCTTTATGCCTGTACTTTTAATTCGGATGGTTCGCTTGTTGCAAGCGCGGACAAGACAGGTCATGTTGTCGTTTGGGAAACAAAGTCGGGTAAAAAGGTTGCCTCGGTGGAAGCCCCAATCATGTATACGTGGGATCCTTCGGCCAGAAGGCATTCCATAGGCGGCCCAAGGTCGCTGGCTTTTTCTCCAGATTCCAAATATCTGGCAGTTGGTGGGACTGGAAAGATCGGCAACATCGATCACCTTGAGGCAAACGCCCGCATCGAGGTTTTTGAATGGCAGAAACAGGAAAAATCCAAGGAATTTATCATTGATAAGCATAAGGGATTGGTCGAGTTTTTAGAGTTTCATCCGGACGGTAATATACTTTTGGGGGCTGGTGGTGCCGGAGAAGGTTTCATTTGTTTTGTTGATTTGAAAGAAAACAAAGTGGCACATCAGGAAAAAGCCCAAATGAATGTCCATGGTGTATTTACCCAAAATAAAATGACCAGCATTCTTGCAGGTGGCCATCACCGTGTTATGGAATTCCAGTTTGAAGTTTGATTTTTAACCAGTTTAATCGGGTAAGGGCCCATGTATCTTTACTCCCTCATTCTCGCTTTTGGTTTTACAGGGCCTGAAGATAATTATTTTGAGCAACAAGCAAGGGGTATTCTGAAGGCTTATTGTTTTGAGTGCCATGGGGAGACGGAAAAGCTCAAAGGTGGATTGGATCTCCGCCTTAAAAAGTTCATGATTTCCGGTGGTGACAATGGCCCGGCCATAATTACTGGTAATTCCCGGGAAAGCATTCTTATTAAAAGGATCGAAAGCAATGAAATGCCCCCGGGCAAGAAAAAGCTGGAACCAGAACAGGTTGCTATCCTTAAACGCTGGATTGATTCGGGTGCAAAAACAAAGTTTAAAGAACCTGAAACACTGCCCAAAGGGAATTTTATCACCGCTCAGGATCGCCAGCATTGGTCCTTAAGGCCAATTGTCAGGCCTTCTATACCCCAAGTTCAATCAGCGGCTCTGGTCAAAACGCCTATAGATGCATTTCTTTTGAAAAAATTGGAGGAGAAGAAACTAAGCTTTTCTCCAATAGCGGACAAGAGTGTGCTGCTTCGAAGGCTATATTTCGATGTTTTGGGAATGCCGCCAACCTCGGAACAAATGGAACAATTCCTGAAAGATCATTCTCCTGATGCGTTTTCGAAAATGGTTGAAAGGGTTCTTGCCTCCCCGCACTATGGGGAGAGATGGGCCAGGCATTGGATGGATGTGGCAGGCTATGCTGATTCAGAAGGTTACGATGGTACCGATGTCTTAAGGAAAACCACATATCACTACCGCGACTACCTGATACGCTCTTTGAATTCCAACAAACCTTGGAACCAGTTGATTCAGGAGCAATTGGCGGGGGATGAAATGGTTCGCCCGCCATATGAAAAACTTCCAAATCAGGAACTTGACAAGCTGATTGCAACGGGATTTCTAAGGCTTGCTCCTGATGGAAGTTCAGGCAAAGATGTAGATTTGAAAATTTCCAGCAACCAAACGGTTGCCGACACGATTCAGATTGTTTCAGGGGCACTTCTAGGTCTTACTGTGCATTGTGCACAATGCCATAACCATCGTTATGATCCCATTTCCCAAACAGATTATTTTAGAATGAGGTCGGTTTTTGAGCCTGCACTAAATCCAAAGCAATGGAAAGGCATTGAAGGCCGCGAAGTCAAAATCCAGTATCCTGAAGAAAAGAAAAAAAGTGATGATCTGGAAAAACAGGCATCTGAAATCGATGCAAGACGAAATGTCCGTTTCAACGAAGTGCAAAAGCAGGAATTTGAAAAATCTCTGGATAAAGTGCCCCAGGAAAAGCATGCTGAAATTAAAAAGGCCTTTGATACCCCTCTTGCCAAAAGGTCTGCCGAACAGAAAAAGCTATTGTCCGATTATCCGAATTCGAATGTCAATACAGCCTTGATTATCCAGAGAAATGCCAAGCTTAATGCGGAATTCAAAAAATACACGGATGAAGCGGCAAATATTAGGTCCAAGAAACCACCTGTAACCTCCTATCGGGTTCTTGCAGAAACCGTGGAAAAACCTCCCCAGACATTTCGTTTTGAGCGGGGGGATGTGGATCAACCCAAGGAGGTTGTTGATCCCGGTCATTTCGAAGTGTTTCATGACTTAAATCTGCCTGCTATTCCCGTCGATGATCCATCTTTGCCATCCACGGGAAGAAGACTTGCCTTTGCCAAGGCTATTACGGATGGCAAATTTCCTATGACTTCCAGGGTTTTGGTGAATCGTTTTTGGATGCACCATTTTGGACGCCCGATTGCGGGTAGTCCCTCTGATTTTGGAAAATTGGGTGAGGCACCTTCCCACCCGGAATTGTTGGATTGGCTTGCATCTGAGTTCTTGGTGGATTGGGACTTAAAGTCTTTCCATCGTTTGGTTTTATTGAGCCATGCTTATCAGCAACAAAGTGTTCGTTCCGATGATTTGCAAGCCATGGACCCTGACAATCATCTATTGGGGAGAATGAACCCCAAGCGGCTTGAAGGAGAGATTATAAGGGATGCCATGCTGAGTGTTAATGGGAAATTGAACCCAAAATTTTTTGGGCCCTCTGTTCCCGTGACGCCGGATGATTATGGGCAGATTGTTATCGGCGCGGATACGCGTGATGCGGCAGGTAGGTTTACCGGTAAAAAAGTTGGATTGAACGGAGAGGAATTCAGGCGAAGCATTTATATTCAGAGTAGGCGTAGCGCACCTCTGGCAGTCTTTGAATCGTTTGATGCGCCCTTGGCAAATCCCTCCTGTGATCATAGAAACAAATCCACTTCCCCGACCCAATCCCTGCTAATGCTTAATAGCCAGTTCATTCAGGAACAGGCAGGTGATTTCGCAAATCGATTGTTGGAAAATCAGGCAAATACTGATTCCGAAAAGATTGAGCTTGCCTGGTTTACGGCATTTGGTGTGACTCCCTCGTCCGAAGAATTGAAAGAATCGATTTCATTTGTTTCCGTACAAAAGAAGGTTTTGGATAACAAGGGTAAAAGTGACAAGTCCATAGAACAGCAGGTTTGGACAACATTCTGCCAAGGATTATTGATCTCCAACAGATTCCTGTACGTTGACTAGAAACAAGGCGAAACCATGATGAGCAGCCGCAGGAAATTTTTGCAAGAGTCATCCTTGGGAATGGGGTCGATTGGTTTGGCCTTGGCCCTGCACCAAGATAAGATGCTTGCGGCGCCTGTTCGTCCGGAATTAGAAGCAAAGGTTTTTGATTTAACGCCCAAAAAACCGGAAATCAAACCCAAAGCCACGGCTATGATTTCCCTTTTCATGCAGGGTGGTCCCAGTCACCACGATATGTTTGATCCCAAACCCATGATGGATCGCTACAACGGAAAACCTTTTCCGGGCACCATTAAGTATGACTCCACGGATCAAGCCAGCAACAAGGTTTTTGCTTCGCCATGGAAGTATGCCAAACATGGTAATTGTGGCATGGAATTAACCGAACTTGTGCCATGTCTTGCAAAAATCGCTGATGAAATAACGCTTGTTCGCTCCATGCATACAGGTGTGAATAATCATGGCCAGTCGATTGATGCCCTCAATACAGGAAGGATCACCGGTGGCAGGCCTGTTCTTGGAAGCTGGCTTGGTTACGGGCTGGGAACTGAAAACCAAAACCTTCCCGCTTATGTCGTTTTGACGGATCCAGCCAGCCTGCCGGTATTGGGTGTTTCAAATTTTTCAAATGGTTGGCTCCCTTCCATGTATCAGGGGACCGTTATACGTCCCTCCGAGCCAAGAATATTAAACCTTGATCCTCCCCCTTACCTTGATGGTCAGCCACAAAAAAATCTCCTTGCCTTTTTGAAAGCAATTAACAGCGAACATAAAAAATATCATCCTCACGAGCTAGATTTGGACGCTAGAATCGCCACCTATGAGCTTGCGGCAAGAATGCAATCAGCAGGCAAGGAAGCTCTGGATCTTACCCAGGAATCCAAGGAAACCAAGAAGCTTTACGGGTTGGATAATCCCGTAACTGCAAACTATGGATCACGATGTCTCATAGCGCGCAGGTTGATTGAGCGTGGAGTTCGCTTTGTTCAAATATTATCCCGCAACCAAATGTGGGATAACCACAATGCCCTTATCAGCGGATTACCCAAAAATTGTTTGGAAACAGATCAGCCTTCCATGGCTTTGGTTCTTGACCTTAAGCGTAGGGGGCTTTTGGACAGTACCTTGGTAACTTGGGGTGGGGAAATGGGCAGACTGCCAGTTATTCAGAATGATTCTGGAAGGGAAAAAATTGGCAGGGATCACAACACCTATGGTTTTAGCTGGTGGTTTGCCGGTGCTGGAATAAAGGCGGGTTACATGCATGGAGCAACTGATGATTTTGGACACCACGCGGTAAAAGATGTTGTAAATCATTATGATTTGCACGCCACTATTTTGCATATGTTTGGTTTGGACCATAAAAAACTTACATATCAGCGAAATGGCCAGCAAATGTCACTCACCGATAATCAACCCGGGAGGGTCGTCACCGAGTTGTTTGCCTGAGCGCAAATCACTCTGGAGAAGATCTTTTGAATGTTTCCAGATAGTTGATAATTTCTGGGACATTTTTGAAAACCGGATCATTCCTGGCTTCTTCAAGCCTAGTCAGCCCGGAAGAGTTTTTGATACAAGAACTCAGATAATTTATGGCTTTGGAAGTAAAAGCCTTTTCCTGCTCAGTGTTTTTTGATTTTTGATACAGGCTGGCTCGCATAGAACAAATTCTGGCTATGTTATAGTTGTCATACTGGGCGTTGGGGTATTTTTTCTCCAGGAATCTTTCTGTTTCTGGAAAATACTTGTCATCGCCTGAAACTCCCCTTAGCCAATAAATCTGGCACATTAAGGTTTTGGCGTCACCCTGGCCTCGGATCATGGGGATTGCTTTGTCTGAATTGATTTCCGGTTCATAGATGCCATTGATTGCCTTATCCAAATCTAATTCGATTTTTTTTAGTTCAGAATTGGAGGCCGTAAGATTCGGATTAATGCTTGAAGAAATTCTCTTCAATCTCACCGAGGAGAGTTCCACAAGGTTTCCTGCAAAGTCATATTTGAAATCTTTGATATTGGGACTTGCCTTGACAAGGTATTCCCTTATTCGGAGGCTTTTTGAAAAGAAATCCTCCGATGTGCTTAGAAGACTCATTTTGGAATGCATGGTTCCAAAGTTGCCAAAACTTCTTGCAAGCTGGAAAAGAGATTCAAGCTGGTCGTTAGTCAGGTTGAATGAGGTGGAATTAAGTTCCTCGCCAGCCTTGGAAAGATCCAGATTCCAGAATGCGGTAATTTTTTGGATTTTGGTAATGTTTTCCCGGAGGTGGTGCGATTCCCAGTAGTTTCTGTCTGCATTTTGGAAATCTCCCATTTCCATGTAGGTATCCCCACGATAACCATATCCACGTGCAAGATTTCTTTGATGGGATATGTTTTCAGGGTATTCCTTACAAATTTTAGCAAATAAATCGATGGATTTTTGGTAATGATCCAGCGAGAGGTTGGGGTCTAAATGCATGTAATAAGTGCCAAGGGTGTGTTCGGTAAGCGCAAGTTGCTCAATGGGATTGAGGTTAATTGGGGGAGTGGCCTCATGGGTTGAAACAGATTCAAAAATCTCGAGCGCCTTGTTAAGGTGATCAAGGGATTCTTGGGTTTCTCCAAGATCGCTTAAGACTTCACCCAGTAACCTGTGTGAATATCCCAAAAGAAATTCATTCTCAGGATTGTTGGTGGAGGGATTCTGTTGCGCCTGCAAAAGAAGTGAAATTGCACTTTCCAAGACTCTTGCGCAATCTGCTTTATTGCCTTTTTTGGCCATTAATTCGCTTAGGCTTAAATGGGCATCCACCAGTTTGAACTTTACAGGGTCGATATTTTTTTCTTTGCGAAAATCATGAACGAGTTTGTCGTAGTATTTCTGAAGAATATTGTGCAATGGCTCTAGTCCGGGTGTTCTTCCCAGGTTGCTATCCTTGTTTAAAAGGTCAAGGATGGAGTTCAGCGTGCTTAAGGAAGATTCATGCATTTTTCCCTTGAGACTGTTGGTTTCATTTTCCACCATTTGGCGATAAGAAAAAATTCCAAGGGAAATCAACGAAATTAAAAGAATGCTGAAACCTGTAATGGTAAGAAATAAAAGTGGGTTTTTGATGGCCCATCTGTAAATAAGCGTGATTGGTCCGGGGACTTTCGCAATAATCGGTTTGTTTGCCAACCAGTGTTCCAGATCGTCAGCCAGCTCTTCAGCGGAATGGTACCTGTTTTCGGGTTCTTTCTCCAGGCACTTCAAACAAATTGCGCTTATGGTGGGCGGCAGCCTGTTAACAAGCTTGAATGGTGGTATGGGTTCGCTTTCCAGTACCTGCCTGAGAATTGCTGAAACTGTAGGGCCGGTGAAAGGCGGTTTACCAGTAAGCATCTCATAGAGAATTGCACCCAGGCCATAAACATCCACTGCAGTAGTTAGATTTTTCTCACCCCTTGCCTGCTCCGGTGCCATGTAGGAAGGTGTTCCGACTATCATTCCATGGGCGGTTAATTCATGGTTGCCCGAAGTTGGTTCCAGGTTTTTTCCCAAGCCAAAATCAGTGATTTTGATTTCAAATCGACTATCCAGGGGATTGCCCAGGTATTGCTCAGCACCTGACACGAGAACATTGCTTGGCTTTAAATCCCTGTGGATGATGGCGGGGTTGGATTTTGAATGGATCGAGCTTTTATTTCCGTGTGCATGAGATATTGCTCTGGCCAACCGCAAGGCAATGGATGCGGCGGTTCTTGCAGGAAGTGTTTTGTCTTTAAGCAAATCTGATAAGCTGCCACCATCAACAAGTTCAAGAATCAGTCCGGGCCCGAAAATAGGATCTTGGAAGGTGTGATAAATTTTGATGATGTCAGGGTGTGCGAGATTAGCAACGGTGGATCCCTCTCCACGAAATCGCCCAAGAATGTCATTGCTGTGATCATTCCTGAATTTTTGGTTTAGAACCTTTACTGCCACATCCCTTTTTAATTCACGGTCAAAGGCTTTGTAGACATTGCACATCCCGCCTTTTCCAATTAATTTTAAAATCTCAAATCTGTTATCCATCAGGTAATGCACGGGGACCATGGAGTCCTCGAGATTTACCGCATCACCGGGAGCACCGTTCGTTTGGTATTTGGAAATGGTTGCCATATCCCCCGACCCATTATCCATTTCTGGATACGTTCCGGTGGGCAGCTTTTTTGTTTCGTAAAGGTTCTCTTCCATGGCCTGATTCAATGCACACTCAAACAATTAAAACAATATTTTAAACAGGCTTTGGACATTTTTAAAACAAACAATTTGGACAAATTTGTGCAAGGGGCCTTTTTAGGCCCCTAAAGATGGTACAAGGGTAACTAAAACTTCAAAATTTTAGCGAAATTTGTTACTTTTCAATAACCCAGATATTACGGAAATAAACGGGGTTACCATGGTTTTGAAGCTGGAAGGAGCCTGGTTCCTTGGTTTCCGGCTTACCACCCCCCGTGGGTCCTTTTAATTTTATGTTTTCATGAATCTTTATGCCGTTATGAAAGACCGTTGCCTCGGCATCACTGATTTTTTTGCCATTTTCATCGTATTTTGCGGCTTTGAAATCAACATCATAGGTTTGCCAAACAAGGGGAGGCAAGCATGCATTCACGCTGGGTGCGTATTGGGTGTATACCCCGCCACACTCATTGTTTTTCCCATCCAGACCAAAGCTGTCAAGGATTTGAATTTCGTATCGATCTTGCAAATATAACCCACTGTTACCACGGCCTTGGCCTGATGCTTTCGGCATGAAAGGCAGACGAAATTCCAGATGAAGATGAAAATCCTTGAATTTCTTTTTGCTGGAAACCCCGTTGTTCAAAAGCTCATTTTCCACCAATTTTCCATTGTTCCATTCCCCGGCATTTTTGCCGTCAAATAACACTATGGAATTGGAAGGTGGGCTCTTTCCAAGCGTGGGACTTTTTCTTTCGACTTTGTTCAGGGTGTGGGATTTTTTTTCTTTGTTGATGATCGTCAATTTTTCTTTTTCAATGTATCCGGAGTAATCTTTACCCTGCACATTGGTTTTGCCATTTTCGGTTAATGCGGTCAAAAGAATCGGTTTCTCGTCCTTGAAGAAGCCCTCCTGTCCAGGAAGTCCTCCAGCCATTAATTTGATGACAAATTTACCATCCCCTTTGGAAATAACCTGCGCTCCAAATATTTTGATTTTTGAATCATGGTTTAATTCACCAAGATATTCACCCTGTAATTGGAAGTCTGGTCCAGCTATGGATGGGTCTGTAATACCGGATTGATCGGCACCATGAATAGAAAGGGTGGTGAAAAGAACTAAGAATGCACTATTGAGGAAAATGGTCCAGATTTTCATGTTATAATCTCCTTTACCAACCTTATAACACACTCAATCTTTAAGGTAAATGATGAATGACCTTCACTGAAGATCGGCTTGTAAAAAAATTTTAATTTATTGCAATCGTTGTATATTGGTTGAAATTGCTTCTAATTGAAGAATCCTAAACGGGGTTAAAAATGTTGAATTCACTGGATGCGAGTTGGAAAAATTGGATAAAGGAAAACCTTGGAAATGGTGTTCCTAAAATTGAAATCGCCAAAATACTTGTTCAAAATCACTTTAAACCCGAGGAAATAAAGTTCGAATTGAATTTGGATGAATTATTTCCCTCAAATCCTGTGAAAATCTCACCAGAAAAACTCGACAATACCCCAGGGTTTCAAAGGCTTCATCAAAGCCTCCCGATTTATTCCGTGGATTCATTTGTGGACCCTGACCTAAGCCATGTTGCATGCGAATTAATTCGAAAAACGGCTAACCCCTCCACGATTGGTTCGGATCGGGACACCGCATACGATTCCACCAGGACAAGTCAAACCGCTTATTTCCTAAACCAAGGAGTAAATTTCGGCCCCATACATACCATTGAGGAAAAAATTCACGAACTTTTAGGAATGGAATTGCGATTTGCGGAACCTATTCAGGGGCAGTGGTATAAACCAGGGCAGGAGTTCAAGCGACATTTTGATTCCTTCACCCCGGATAAGGAAACGGTACTGTATTATGGCAATCGTCCATGGACTGCCATGGTCTATCTGAACAACGTGGAAAAAGGTGGCCATACTTCTTTTCCTGAAATCAATATCTCTGTCAAACCCAAGCAAGGAACCTTGTTGATCTGGCAGAACACCCAAAACTCGATGATTATCCCGGAATCCTCCCATGTTGGAGAACCTGTTGAGGAGGGGGAAAAATTCATTCTCACCAAATGGTTTCGTGAGAAAGAGTGGCCGTTTATTTTGCCAAGGTGAATTAACAAGCCAGGTGTAACATGAACCAGTCTAGAAGAAATGTTATCAAGAGCTCTGTTGCCGGTGCCGCTGGATTGGCGATTTCCCAAAAGGTTCATCCCAAAGATGCTGTTATTGATTTAGATCGATTGGACGCCATGGTAAAGGGCAGCCAGGTGATTCAGAAAGCACGGGCTGTCGGATTGGACCTATTAAAGCCTACCGCAAGGGAGCTTCAGCGCGGGCTTGGCCTTCACAAGGAATCTTTGGTGTTTGACGGGTATGCCTTTGCGCCACGAGCATCCATGGACAATAACGCCATGGCAAAAATGATGGATGAAGGCGGATCAGATGTTGAACTACAAGATCTTTCAGAAGATATGGGTATGACCCGCGCAGCCTATGACACCGGCGAAAAGGACGAACTTCAAATGGCCTTTCACGCGTCCGGGGTGACCTGCATTTACCAGAACTCGGGCGAAGAATGCCAGCACCCTTTGCGCCTGATGAAAAGGCTGGCGCGCTTTACTTTTCTTACGGATATGCTCAAGCCGATTCTTTCCAAGGCCTGCAAGCCTGCGGAAATCGACGAGGCAAAAAAGGCTGGCAGGCATTGCCTTTACTTCACAGGTAACGGGGTACCATTGCCCCAAGACTGGAACACGATTGAAGAAGAACTGCGCTACATTCGAATATTCTTCCAGCTTGGCATCCGGATGATGCATGTCACCTATCAGAGACGAAACATGCTTGGAGATGGTTGTGCCGAGCTTGCCAACGGTGGTTTAAGCGATTTTGGAAAGCTTGCCGTGGCTGAAATGAACCGGCAGGGAGTTCTAGTGGATGTGGCCCATTCCGGATGGAAAACAAGCTTTGATGCTGCAAAAGCCAGTTCCAAGCCAGTGGTGGCCAGTCACACTACGGCCACCAAAATTCAGAATCATATTCGCAGCAAACCTGATGATGTTTTGAAGGCCCTTGCGGATTCCGGTGGTTATGCCGGTATTTGTTGCATCCCCCAGTTTCTTGGTGGCAAAGCGGATATCAATTCTTTTCTGGATCATATCGATTATGTTGCCAAGAAGGTCGGGGTTGATCATGTTTCCATAGGGACTGACATTGCCTACTCTTCTAAAAAAAACAACGCCGAAGGCAAGAAATTGCCGCCTCGTCGGAAAAGTAGAAACCGGTTTGCATCACTTTGGCCCAAGGAAACAGTTACAACGACTGAGCAGGCCAGGGAGAGTCTTGCATGGACCAACTGGCCGCTATTTACGGTTGGTCTGGTTCAGCGCGGCTACAAAGACGAAGACATTAAAAAAATCATTGGTGGCAACGTGATGAGGGTAGCCAGGGAAGTTTTTCCTGCGTTGCCACAAGTTTAAAGATAAGGTTTTCTTACCAGGAAAATAAGGTGTCCCTCCACTAGATACTCTTGGACGAACCAAGGTGTTCATGTTGTCAGGAATTTCAAAGGATCCAATCATTGAGAGAAAGCATAACTCCTGAATAGGTTACATCAGGAGTTTTTTTGGTTGGTGGTTCTGTTGAAAAGGTGATCTTTAATGGTGGTTTCAGCTCTTATGTTTTGACTGGTTGGCTAAGAATACTGATAGACATGCTGGCATGAATGATCATGGATTGTTTTCCAAATGCAATTCAAATAGGATTCGTAAGGGGATATTGAAGAAAACTGCGTTTCCATGAAATTGCGATGATGCGAGGGTGAAAATTGGCTTTTGAATGGATTAATATTGAGCTATTAGAGCCGTGGGTAACATTTGAGACGGCGCGGTCTGGCGGTCCTGGTGGCCAAAATGTCAACAAGGTTGAAACCAAGGTGCGCGGATCACTAGATCTGCCAAGCTGCACCTGTTTCAGCAGCTTGCAAAAAGAACTTATGAAGAAGAACAACGTTTTTCAAAAAAGACTGGATTCTCGTGGTAACCTTGTTGTTACAAGTCAAAAGCATCGCACGCAATTGCAAAACCGGATGGAAGTTTTGAAAAAAATGTGCCAACTGTTGGCGGCCGCTTTGATACTTGAGCCTGTAAGGAAGACAACCAAGGTTCCGTTTTCCCAAAAAGTCAAAAGATTAAAGTCTAAAAAACAACATTCCCAGAAAAAGTTCCTTCGGGGTGGCAAAAACATCTTCAACGAGGATGACTGAAACAACTTTGGTTACGCAAGGATTTCCTTGACGACCCTGGAAGGCTCGACGCCTGTAAGCTTGAAATCCAGACCTTGATGTTTAAAGGTTAATCTTTCGTGGTTGATTCCCATCAGGTGAAGAATCGTTGCATTTAAATCAAAAATGCTAACCGGGTTTTTCACGATGTTGTAGCAATATTCATCGGTTTCACCATGGGTGTATCCCTTGCGAATGCCCGCCCCGGCAAGGAGGATGGAATAGCATTTGGGGTGATGGTCGCGCCCGTAATTTTTGTCTGTAAGGCCGCCTTGCGAGTATATGGTTCTGCCGAACTCCCCTCCCCACACAATCAGGGTATCGTCGAGAAGTCCTCTTTGTTTTAAATCCAGCAACAAGGCAGAGGTTGCTTTATCAGTATCTCTGCATTGGCCTCGGATGGCGTTCGGCAGACCGCCATGGTGATCCCAGCCCATGTGAAATAACTGGATGAACCTCACATCCCTTTCCGCCAATCTTCTGGCGAGCAGGCAATTGGCGGCGTAGCTTCCTGGCCTGCTTACATCTTGGCCATACATATCAAGAGTCGCCTTGGATTCCTTGGAAAAATCCAAAAGGTCTGGAACACTCGTTTGCATGCGGAAAGCCAGCTCGTATTGGCTTATACGCGTTTGGATTTCAGGGTCACCTATGTTTGCAAAATGTTTTTGGTTGAGAGCTGCAATTCGTTCCAGTGTTTCCTTGCGTAAATCCTGACTCATGCCCGAAGGATTGGAAAGGTATAAAACCGCATCCCCTTTGTTGCGGAATTTAATGCCCTGATGCCTGGAAGGCAGGAATCCGGCGCTCCACAAGCGGTCATACAGGGGCTGATCATCAGGTCTTCCACTTCCGAAAGAGGTCAAAACCACGTAAGCGGGAAGATCTTTGTTTTCGGTTCCAAGCCCGTAACTTATCCAAGAGCCAATACTAGGCCGCCCAGGCAGTTGTGAGCCGGTTTGTGCAAAAGTGATGGCAGGATCATGGTTGATGGCTTCGGTGTGCATGGTTCGGATCATGCAAAAATCGTCTGCTAATTTGGACATGTTTGGCAGTAGTTCACTCATCCACATTCCTGATTTTCCATGCTGCTGGAATTCAAATATGGAGGGAGCCACCGGGAATTTTGCCTGCCCGGATGTCATGGTGGTGAGCCGCTGCCCCTTGCGGATGGAATCTGGAAGGTTTTCCCCGAACCTGGCCTTCATGGTCGGTTTTGGGTCAAAAAGATCCATTTGAGAAGGAGCGCCCGATTGGAATAGATAAATGATTCGCTTGGCCTTGGGCGAGTAATTGGGAGAATTCAAGCTACTAGCTTTTGCGACAAAAGGAATTGCTAGACTGCCAAGTGCGGCCGCACCCTTGCCTAGGAAAATTCTCCTGTTTAGCAGGTCCTGGATTTGGTTTAGAGGGGTGGTTTTCATGGTCATGTCATTCCCTGGTGACTACTTCATCCAGATTGAGAAGTATGTTTGCGGTTACAGTGTACGCTGCGAGTGTTTTTGGGTCTAACTGGGTGTTGACGGATTTGTAATCCCCCACGGAAAGAAGCTGGATCGCAGAATCTGGTGATAGTTCAAACCGTTTAATGTCCTTTTTAAGTCCCTCTAAAAGCAGATTGATTTCCTGTTCAGAGCCTTTTCGTCCCCTGGCCAATAACAATCCATGGTTGATTCGTTCGTAATCATTTTTGCCACCTTCCTGCAACATGCGTTCACCTAGTTTTCTGGCTGCTTCCACATAGGTGACCTCGTTTAAAAGAGCAAGGGCCTGAAGGGGCGTGTTTGTGCGGGATCTGGTGATGGAACATATCTCGCGGTTAGGGGAGTCAAAGATGAGCATGGAAGGTGGTGCAGCAGTCCTTTTCCAGATGGTGTACATGGATCGCCTGTAAAGGTTTTCGCCGGTTTCCCGCTTGTAGTTTCTAAGGTCTCCATAACGGCTTGTCTCATCCCAAACCCCATCAGGCATGTATGGACGAACCGAAGGGCCGCCTATTTTGGAAGAAAGCAGGCCGCTTATTGCCAGGGCCTGGTCTCGGATTAACTCACTTTGCAGTCGAAATCGTGGGCCACGGGCAAGAAGTTTGTTTTCCGGATCCATTTCCATGAGTTGTGGAGTGACTTTGCTGGACTGCTGGTAGGTGGAACTCATCACCACAAGTTTTTGCAAGGCCTTCATATCCCAGTTCTTGCGAATAAATTCTGTTGCAAGCCAGTCCAATAACTCACGATGGATAGGGTATTCCGACTGAGATCCAAGATTGTCGGTGGTTTTCACGATCCCTGTGCCAAAAAACTTTTCCCAGGAACGATTGACCCAAACCCTGGCGGTCAAAGGATTATTTGGACTTACAATCCAATTGGCAAAACCAAGGCGATTCTTTTCAAATTTCATCTCGACATTCTGGAAAACCCTGGGGAAATCCGCGGTAACCTTCTCCCCTTTCTGGTCATATTGACCCCGAATTAGGATGAATGCATCCCTAGGTTGTCCTTCCTGCATTACCATGACAGTGGGAATTTTTGCCTCCAGAGAAGCAATTTCCTTTTTGAGGGATTCCATCTTGTTTTCAAATTGCTTTAGGGGGGAATCAGAAGAAACTTTAAAGTAAGCAACGAGTGAGTCTTTCTGTTTTTGTGTTCTTTTAGAATCTGTAACAGAAAGAGCCTCAAGGATGTCTGTTGGTACACCGTTGCCTTGAAGTTTAAGCTGTTCCGGCGGCCGACTGGAGATTGAAAGCCGGAACCTGCCAATATTGTGCTGGTTCAAAGACTGTTGTACTAAGCGGATTTTGAGGGTGCTTCCGCTGGGGATGTGTGTTCTGGTTCCCGCTATGAACATGGCCTTGCGATTTTCTTTTCTAGTTGGGCCGTCCACTGCCCAACCCTTTGAGATATCCTGGCCCAAAGTGTTGGAAATATTCCAGCCTTGCTGGGAATAATCTGCCTCGGCTCTGGAAAAGTTTATGGGAACTGATGCTTTACCGGGTGCAAGGATTTCTGCCTCCACCTTGGAGAGCACAAAATTGCTATTGGAGAACCTGCCTGCACCATTTCCCGGCAAGGATGGATCAGTTAGACATTCAAGCATGAAGCCTGAAAAATTACCTTCATGGATAGGGGCTTCAATTTCATAAATTTCGTGCGGTGGGTTTTTTCCTGAAGCAAGGTAAGAACCATCATTTTGGACTACCAAATTGGATCCGTGCCTAGCCGTAACCTTTGATGGTTTAAGGGTAACCCAGGCTGGGGCGTTGTTTGCCAGATCTTTTTTGAATTTTTCCTCCCATTTGGCCACCAGCGGGCCCAATTCTTTCTCAGCAGAATCTTTTTGCTTTTTTAGTTCCGAGAAATCCTTCCCCAGAGAATCAAGCCTGTTCTGTTGCTCTGCTGTAGGGATATTAATCACTGGGTCACTGTTTCCTCCATTGCGATTCGAGGAAAGAGTGCCTGATTCCTTGATGTTGTTGAAAAAGGCAAAAAGTTGGTAAAAATCCTTCTGGGATAGAGGGTCATATTTATGGTCATGACAACGGGCGCAGCCTAATGTAAGTCCTAGCCAGGTTAGGCCCGTGGTTTCAACGCGATCAATCACGGTTTCAATGCGCCATTCCTCGGCAATCAAGCCCCCTTCCCCGTTCAATCGGTGGTTACGATTGAAGCCTGTTGCAATAATCTGGGATGGGTTTGAACTTGGATTTGGCAGCAGGTCGCCAGCGATTTGCTGGATGGAGAACTGATCAAATGGCATGTTTCGGTTGAAAGCATCAATGACCCAATCGCGCCATGGCCACATCGAGCGTGAGCTGTCTGTCTGGAAACCATTGGAGTCGGCGTACCGCGCATAATCAAGCCATTGCATGGCCATGCGCTCCCCATAATGCCTTGAATTCAAAAGCCTATCCACGACCCTTTCATAGGCGTTTGCACTTTTGTCAGCTAGAAAATCCTCCATTTCCCTTAGGGTGGGTGGCAGTCCTGTCAGGTCGAGTGTTACTCTGCGAAGCAAAACTTCCCGCGATGCTTCCGTGGAAGGACTAAAATTTCTCTTTTCAAGTTCATGGACAATGAAATTGTCAATTGGGTTTTTAATAAAGGATGAATTTTTGACCTCGGGAACTGAAGGTTGGGAAGGTGGTATAAAAGCCCAGTGTTCAGACCACTTTGCACCCTGAAGAATCCATGATTTGAAGGAATTAATTTGATCTTTGGTTAGGGCCTTTCCTGATTTTGCAGGTGGCATCAGTTCACCGGCTTCGTGCGTGATCAGGCGAACGTATAATTCGCTTTCCTCTGGCTGTTTAGGTGCCACGAAACTTTTGCCGTTCTTTGAGCGGCGTTTCAAGAAATCATTATTGTCCAACCGCAGCTTGGCTTTTCTGTTTGCCTCATCGGGGCCGTGGCATTGAAAGCAGTTTTCAGAGAGGATAGGCCTTATATCCTTGTTGAAATCTGGAGCCTTTAAGAGCTCCTGCGCCGGGGAATGGGGCGCCAAAAAGAAACATGCTGTTAATGTCGTGATAAATGTTTTTCGCATAGAATTAGTCCAATAAAAGTGTCGTGTATACATTTTTCAGTTTCGTTCAAAGGTGGAAATCTGTCAATAGAGTGATGAATAGTGAGGTAGGTCTAAAATCATGCTAAGATTTTATGGATGACCTCACCCTCAACATTGGTCAGCCTTCTTTGGACCCCATTGTGTTCAAAGGTGAGCCGTTCATGATCAAGCCCGAGAAGGTGCAAGATTGTAGCATTGAAGTCATACAGGGGGTGAATATCTTGCACGGCTTTCTGTCCTAATTCATCCGTCACACCATGGCTTATGCCTGCCTTAACTCCAGCGCCTGCCAGCCAGCAGGTAAAACCATCCGGATTATGGTCCCTGCCTTTGGCACCTTTCTGGAACATCGGCATTCTGCCAAACTCAGTGCACCACACCACCAGGGTATCCTCAAGCAATCCGCGTTGACGAAGGTCGCGGATCAAACCCGCAACAGGTTGATCCATAATGGCGGCGTGTTTGTCGTATTGTTCCTTTAGTTTGCTGTGGCCATCCCAGTTTAATTCACCACCACTGGCATACGCTCCGTTAAACAACTGAACGAACCTCACACCTTTTTCAAGTAATCTTCGAGCCAAGATACAATTTTTCGCAAAACCGGCTTTGTTTGGGTTTTGGGTATCATCAGCTCCATAAAGTTTAAGGATGTGTGGGGGTTCGGAGGACAGATCACTTAGTTCGGGAACCTCAAGCTGCATTCTGGCTGCAAGTTCATAACTGGATATCCTTGCGGCAAGCTTTTGGTCGGCAGGGTTGAGTTCCAAATGGCGATGGTTCATTTTTGCCAGCAAATTTCTTGCGGATTGATCCGCCTCGGGGGAAATGCCCTTGGGGGGATTCAAATGGCGGATTGGGTCCTTCACGCTGAATGGCGTGCCCTGAAACTCTGCTCTAAGGAATCCGGGACCCCAGTTGTTGGAACCCGCCTGGGGAACCCCGCGTGGGTCGGGAATCGCCACAAATGCCGGAAGATTTTGGTTTTCGGTTCCCAGGGCATAGGTTACCCAAGATCCAATGCTGGGGAAACCATCCTGAATAAAGCCGGAGGAAAGAAAATTTTCAGCAGGCCCGTGGGTATTAGTCTTACTAGTCAGCGAATGAACGAAAGCAAACTCGTCCGTTAATTCAGCCAAATGTGGTATCAGGTCGGAAACCCATTTTCCTGTGTTTCCCCTTGGTCGGAAATTATACTGGGGTCTTGCCAGATTCCCCGCCGGTCCCTGAAAGGTGACGGATGGTCCACCTTGAAGAGGTTTGTCATCATGCTTGATCAGGGCGGGTTTGTAATCCCAGGTTTCCAACTGGCTAACCGCGCCCGCGCAAAATACCACCACGACGCGCTTGGCTCTGGCGGGAAAGTGGGTATTCCTCGGGGCGAATGGCTTTGATGGATCCACATAAACCGAATTTGCCAATAAACCCTGTTGGGAAAGAAGATGAGTAAATGCGATTGCACCAAGTCCGGTGGCGGATTGGGAAAGGAAATTTCTTCGATCCAGCAGGTTCCAGCCATCGATGCGGGATTTCATTTGCACGCCCTAGGGAATAAACAAGAACTCGTTGCTGTTGAATAATACCTTGCAAAGTGTTGCCAGCCCGAACTTTTGCACCACGGGTAAACAATCGGATATTTCACTGGGTGACGCCTCCCTGGATAACGCCAGTAGAAACGCCTTTTGAATTTGCTTTTGCGCATCATTCGCTATTTCTTTGGTAATCCTTTGGGCGAATGCTTCCGACTCATCCAGGGTAAACTGGCTGTTTAACAGGCCAAGGGCTTGAAGCGGTGTTGTGGAATCCCTTCTCCTTGCGGTGCTTTGCCCGTTGTCGGGGCAATCCAGGGAACCAAAAACTCCGTCGCGCTCCCGACGGACACGGTGGGCATAAATCATCCTCCTGCGTCCATTTTCAAGGAAGGTCTCCTTGGGATTAAAACCAGTTAGCCCACCTCTTTTATCAAACAAATCAAAACCTTTTCCTCCGGTTTGAAGGTTCAGCCTGCCACTGACCGCAAGCATGGAATCCCTGGCGCATTCGGCCTCGATTCTACGGGATGGGTATCTCCATAACAGCCTTACATCCGCGTCTTTTGCCTGCGCTTCCTCCTTTATCTCATGGGATTGACCAAAGGTTTCACTCAAGACAATCAACCTGTGCATATGCTTGATGGACCATCCACTTTTCACAAATTCGTCGGCCAGCCAGTCGAGAAGTTCCGGGTGCGAGGGCTTGGTTCCGGAATTACCAAAATCGCTGGAAGTTTCCACCAGGCCGGTTCCAAAATGGCCTTGCCAGATTCGGTTGACCATTACCCTTGCGGTTAAAGGATTGGTCGGGCTTGCAATGAAGTCCGCGAGTTTCTTACGGCGTTCTTGCTCGGGGGTATCATTGGAAAGCTTGAAATCCCCAAGAATTTGGGGGAATGTCGGGATGACCTCTTCCTTGGGTTGTTCCGGGTCACCACGGTATAGAAGTTTGATCAAATCTGGCTTTCGAAATACACCTGCGAAGGCGAGCGACGAGGATTCCTCATCCTTCAGCGAGGATTCTAGCTGCTTCTTTTCCTCAAGAAGTTTTTGGGCTTCCTTGGATTCAGAATCACTCAGCCCGACGGTGGAAAACTCCGCGATTTTTTTTACCTTGGGATCATAAGGAATTCTGTCTGATGCATCGGAAGCTTTAAGCCAGGTCTTGTTATCGATGGATGTTTCAATGAGGTATTCCAGGGCAAGCCTGTCTGAGAACTTCCCCTGTCTATCCCTGCCCCAGGATACCCTTTCAATGACGGATTCTTGCGGGAACTCCAGTACGATCCAACCTTTGCCAGTTTCGTTGGACATCCAGCTTCTTGAATTGCCATATTCTCCATCATGGATGAATCGTAACTCATGACGATTTGGCGAGGTATTATTTCCCGAGGAATGTACTTTGGTTCCGCTGGCAGCCAGAGCGACATTTTTTCCGTTGGTGTCAAAAACTTCCAGTTCATCGATGCAAGGTTCCAGATTGTTGGTTTTCAAGATTGTGAATCGAAGTTGTTTGGCCTTGGTAGGTTTGAAACGATCGGTGTTTTGCCTGGGATTTATCATGGGGCGTTTGGCGCCGGAATTTGCCAGTGGAGTAAGGCGCGCAAGCTTGTCGTCTATGGCCGATAATTTGTCCTTGGTGATAATGGCCTGTTTTTTGGCGGCTAGTGCTTCGGGAGTATTGATGGGTCTATCCCCATACTCCACCCCGGCAACAAATGCCTGCATCGAGTAATATTCCTTTTGGGAAATGGGGTCGAACTTGTGATCATGACAGCGGGCGCAACCAATGCTTAAACCGAGGAAGGTTTGGCCAAGGTTGATCACTATTTCATCCAAGGCATCCTGCCTTGCCAGCCTTTTGGATGGTTCATCGGCACCAATCTGCCCGGGCAAAAGCACGGAAGATGTCACCAGGAAACCCGTGGCAGCATCTTTCCCAAATGCGTCCCCGGCGATTTGTTCCTGGATAAAACGGTTATAGGGTGTGTCCTTGTTAAATGCATCTATCACATAATCACGGTAGGGCCAGGCGTTTGGTCTTTCGGTGTTGACTTCAAAGCCATGGGTGTCGGCATAGCGAACCACGTCAAGCCAGTGTTGGGCCCATCTTTCCCCGTAGCGGGGCGAATCCAGAAGGCTTTCGACCATCCTTTGGCGGGCATTTGAACTGGTATCTTTATTGAATATGGCCACTTGCTCCGGTGAGGGGGGTAACCCTGTTAGATCAAGGCAAACCCTGCGAAGCCAGGATGTTTTGTCGGCGGAATGCGATGGTTTGATGCTTTGTTTCTGGAGGCGATCGAGGATGAATTTATCGATCGGATTTTTGTTCCATTTTGGGTCGGAAACCTTGGGGGGGTCTTGTTTTTGAACGGGTTGAAACGCCCAGTGGCTTTTGGAATCCTTTAGCCGGGCAAGGTCGATGCCATCGGGCCAGATGGCGCCATTTTGCACCCATTTGGAAAGGGTGGTGATCTCATTTTCCGTTAAACGGTTCCCTTTGGGTGGCATGGTTAGTTCTTTTTCCACGCCTTTCACCATGCGAATCAGAGTGCTTTCCAAGGGCTTGCCTGGAACAATCACCGGCGAGTGATTGTCTCCACCCTTGATGGCGATGGATTTAATATCCAGCCTGTAACCCGACTTCTGTTTTTCAGGACCATGGCAAGAGTAACAGTGTTTTTGAAAAATTGGTCGAACTTCACGAATAAAATCAACTTCCTGGGCAACTGTGATTGCAGGGGCGTAAATGCTTGCAAGAAGTACGGTTATGCACAGGCCGGAATTCATAGGAATGCTCTTGGTTCAACTATGAATTGTAGATTCCCCAAATCCTATTGCAAATAGGAATCGGCTTAAATACAGGATTCTCTTCAGCAAATTACAATACTGTTAAGGGCTAATTTTAAAGGAGTAGGCAACCGCTTTGTTTTTTCTTTCAGAGGTTTCGCTTTGTGGCAGGACTGAACGCACATAATCGATTTTTGCCATTTCCGTAGATACGGAGACCCTTATATGGCCAGCAGGTGAGAGGAAATCGCCCCGCACATAACCGTATTCATCCACATTTTTCAAACGTTCCGAACCGGGATGCCCCGGTTGGGGTACCATTAGGTAGACCACATTGTCCAGGTCCTGTTTGGCAAAAAAATGATCATGGCCATGGAATACCACCGAAACTTTGTGCTTCACAAACAGGGAATGGATGGGCATGGACCAACCCGGTCGCCTGGCCTTGAATTCGTCCTGGCCTTCCTTGTTTTTTCCACCCCATTCGTAAAGCACCGCGGCTTCACTTCCACCCCGGGCTGATTCATCCAGTCCGCCCACCAAATGGTGGATGAACACGAACTTGTATTTTGCCTTGGAGCTTGCAAGGGTTTTTTCCAACCATTTGAATTGCGTTTCACCCAGGGTCCTTGACCAATTTCCTTCGCTATTTTTCCCACGGTTTCTCTTGGTGTTCCAGAATGGGTCGAGTGCTATAAATTGGGCATCTCCCCACTCAAAGGCATAATAGTTTTCAAGTTTGCCGATGGGTTTTAATTCTTCTTTGTTGCCGGTGTAAAACCCGTCCGGATAGGGGTTGGGGAAATATTTTTTCCTGTTCAGACATGACCAAACCGGCATGGAATCAGCTTTTCCATCATAACGATCCAGCCTTTCCCCATCATGGTTTCCTAAAACCAAAAATAAAGGCGATGAATGCGACATTTGCCCTAGATAATATCTTTGGGCCAGGTACTGGGGAAGCGAATCTTTAAAGTTGGGGTATTTATCCGTCATGAAGGTGTCGCCGATGTCCACATGGAAGTCCGGGTTGTCCTCAAGGGCGTTGGCTAGTGTTTTTTCATAGACGGCGGGTCTTGTCCCTTGGTCCAAGTGGGAATCAGACTGGACCGTGAAGTTAAAAGCGCTTCCCGGTTTCCTCTGG